>CABDZJ010000022.1_pt1 | contig 82919 bp, 87 predicted proteins | sample 3132161 | NCBI WGS metagenome assembly CABDZJ01 (sample SAMEA5534340, study PRJEB31848) | metagenome | biome: tundra; feature: field; material: soil | place: USA | collected 2013-05 | depth 0.45 m | reverse complement strand
CGGCTGTTCACCACCAAGCTCCAGGAGTGGGAGGACTTCTACAATTTCGACCGCCCACACGGAGGCTTGGGTGGCCAAACTCCCTACGAGCGGCTACGCCAAAAGACCGGGACCCTTGTGTAATCGGCCATCGTCAGTTGCACAACTAGCTGGTCTTGAAGTTGATGGTCAGCTTGCTCGTAGTGATGCCGGACGAGTCGGTGGCAGTCACCTGCATGGCGTATGAGCTCGACCCTCCGCTGCCCGGGGTCCAGGACAGGCTCCAGGTGCTCGACAGGTCGCCCGGTGTGGCGAGGACGCCGGAGAACTTGTAGAACGTGGAGCTCCAGGTGCCGTTGGCCTGGGCGTACAAGCCGGTTACCCGGTCCTTGATAGAGATCCCCACTTTTGAGACGGCCGTGGGGTCGGTGCACAATCCGGTGATCGACGCCGGGACAGAAATGGTCTGGCCCGGCGTTGGCGTCCAGACCGCCACCGTCTGTTGCGTCGGGGGATTGACGGCAATGGTGACGGTCCCGATGGCAGTTTGGCCGAGTCCGTCGGTGATCGTGTAATGGAAAGAGTCGCTTCCGGTGAAGTTGGGCAAGGAGGTGTAGCTGCATGTGCCCGTCGGGCTACCCGTCACGCAGGTGGCTGTTCCGTTGGCGGGCTGGGTGTACGACGTTATGGAGAGCGGGGACCCGTTGGGGTCGGTGTCATTGGCCAGCACGGGGATGCTGATCGGGGTGCCGGTGAAGGTGGTGGCGGAGTCGGGGTTGGCCACCGGAGGCTGGGGAGCGTCGACGGTGATGGAGACTGTGCCGGTGGCGGTCTGACCGAGTCCGTCTGTGATGGTGTACTGGAAGGCGTCAGTTCCGGAGAAGCCGAGATTGGACGTGTACGTGCACGTGCCCGTCGTGCTGCCCGTCACGCAGGTGGATGTTCCGTTGGCGGGTTGGGTGTACGACGTGATGGTGATCGGGGACCCGTTAGGGTCGGTGTCGTTGGCTAGCACCGGGATGCCGACCGGGGTGCCGGTGAAGGCGGTGGCGGAGTCGGGGTTGGCCACCGGAGGCTGGATGGCCTGGGTGGCATAGACGTCGATCCACGCGTTCGACTGGTCGACCACAAGCAGGTTGTGGGTCCCGGGCATGAAGGCCATCCCGTGGGGTTGGTACATCTGACCGAGCCGGGTGCCGGGGCCACCGAAGTTGGTGAGGAAGTCCATCGAGCCGCGGTCCCAGACGGTGACCTGATTGCCGTCGGCGTCGGACACGTACACGTAGTTGGCGTCGACGAGCACCCGCTCAACCTGGGCGAATTGGTTGACACCGGTGCCGAGCGAACCGAACTCGCCGAGGTAAGCGCCGGAGGTGCTGAAGTGCTTCACCACTCCCAGGAGGGAGTCGGGCACCCACAAACTACCGTCCACGGGATCCACGCCGACATCGCGGGGGTACTGGAACTGCGTTTGGCCGGATCCGTGGGTCCCGAAGGTCCCCAGCGACAGCCACCTTCCGCAAGGATCGAGGTGAACGATGCGCCAGTTCTGGGTATCGGCTACCCAGAACGACCCGTCGGCGGCTGCGGTGACGGTGTGGGGGTCGTAGAACTCATTGACGCCGGCCCCGTACTTGCCGACGGTCCAGATCCAGGTCACCACGTGGGTGGTCTGGTTGACCGTGTACTCCTTCATCTGGTCGTTGTCGGTGTCGGCCACGACGACGTTGTCAACCCCCGAAGTCGCCGGCCCAGTGGTATCGGTCTTCGGGTTGGTGCACACCACCGCCGTAGCGGGCACGACGGTGACACCGCGGGGATAGTTGAACTTCGTGTTGGCTGAGCCGCGGCTGCCCCACTGAAGGATGTAGGTGCCGCTCGAGTTCAGTTCCTGGATGCGCTGGTTGTGCTCGTCGTCGACGTACATGTTCCCCGCGCCGTCGGTCGCCACGTCGAGGGGGCTGTTGAACCCTCCTGGCGGGGGAGGCTGCGCGGGGGTTGGGATCACCTGGATCACGGTGCCGGTCGGAGTGAACTGCTGCACCGAGAAGTCGGGCAGGTCACCCACCCACAGATTGCCGTTGTGGTCCACCGCGACCTCGCGAGGTCCGGCCGAGAACAGGCCTGGTTTGTTGCCGTACCCGCCGACACGCGACACATAGGCGCCGGCGAGTGTGAATTTGTCCACATAGCCGCCTGCGGCGTCGGACACGTATATCCAGCCATTGGTCGGGTCGATGGCCACCCCACGGAGGTCGCCGGTCTTGGCGAACTGGCCAGGGTTGGTTCCCCCCGAGCCGAACTGGGACACCGCCGTGGCTGTTTTGGCCGCGATGTTCACGTTGTAGACCACCACCCGGTCGTTGTACCCGTCGGCTACGTAGAGCTGGCCGTTGGGAGCGAAGGCCAGGCCGCGTGGCGCGCTGAGCTGGCCGAGGGCTGATCCCTTGGTGCCGACCCGGAACAACTCGTTGCCGTTGGGGTCGTCGAAGATCAGCTGGTTGAGTCGCTGGTCCGAGACCACAAGGTAGCTCCCGTCCGGCGACACGGCGATGCGGGCCGGGTAGTTGAAGTGGCCTGTCCCGGTCCCGGTGCTGCCCCAGGAGGTGATGAAGTTCCCGTTGCTGTCGTACTCGTCGACGCGCGACTGGTTGTCGACGTCTCCCACGTACACGTCGCCGGTCGTGGGCGAGACCGCAATGCCGTACGGTGACTGGTGATACCCGTACCCCGATCCCTGCGTCGCCGCGCTGAACGCGCCGAAGATCCCGAGATCCTGACCCGTCGGGCTGAACTCGCGGATCTGGAAGTTCCAGTAGTCACCGATCAGGACGTTGCCGTTGTTGAGCACGGCCGCACCCCACCCGTACAGATAGGCGTGCCCATTGATGGTGTTGCCGATACGGGACGTGGGAGTGATCGTCGGGACCGGAGCGTCCGCTTTCGCCGACCCCGTTCCCACCAGCAAAGTCGCCGGCAACGCCAAGGCAACCGCAACCAGGGCCACAAAACAACGCAGGTTTCGCATAGTCGGTCCCGGCACCCTCGCCCCTTCCGTTTGCGCCTATCCCAAAGGCTCTATCGGTCCTCTGCCCAAATTCTCTCATTTCCGACCCCCCCAATGCCCACCGGGAGAAACCAGCTACTCGTTCAGGGGATCACCCGTCCCCAGGCGGCGGCGACACTCGCTGGGTCGGTCACCACGATGCCCGCAGGGACGCTGTTGAGAATGGCATCGAAGTCGTTCTGACAATACAGTTCGGGCTGCGAGGTCCAGTGCAGGGTCGGATCGCTGCTCGTGCAATCCCAGGAGTACATGCCGTCGCTGCTCGAACCGCTGACCAGCTTGTAGATCTGCAGGTCGATCCACTGGGCCGTACCCTCCCTCGCGACGAGCGCCTCGAAGGTGGCTGGGTTCTCATACCGCTTGTTCTTCTGGCCGCTGATCGGGCGATAGCAGGGAGCTCCCACGGTGTCGCATGCACCGCCGACAATGCCGATCGTGTTTTGGATGCCGTCCGGATTCATCGTCGACTCGTTGTTGGCGACGTTCTTGTAGTTGCGGCCATAGTCGAAGCAGGTGCTCACCACCTTGGTCTGCACGGTGGTGTTCCACCAGTTGTTCGGATAGGCGAACAGACCGTCGGCGTTGAGGCCCTCGGCCGTGAAGCTCGGCAGCGATCCGCAACTCTCGGCCTGCTGTTGAGCCGAGGTCATCGTGGTGATATTGCTGTAGGTCACCCCGGCGGAGACCACGTGCCACCCATACAGTGCGTTGAGGCTTTGAAGATCGGCCCAGTCGGCGTAGATATCGCCATCGATGCATGACTCAGCAGTCGATTTCGTGAACGACACCACCACCGCAGCGGTGGCGGTCATGCCTCGGGTCTGAAGGTCCTGGGCAATCTGTGACAGCGTGAGGATGCCGGGCACCGGCGCGCACGCGGTCGACCCCTGACCCAGGATGTACGAACCCTCCATGGAGCGTCCGAATTGGATGGTGAGATAGCCGGGCGTGGCCGCCTTTGTCGGCGCGGCCGAGATCGCGAGCATGCTGCCGGCGAGCAGGACCACGCCCGCCATGGCGCAGCGGAGGGTCCTATTCATTTGAGTGTTCCCGTGTGGATTGGTCGCCCGAGCGTCTGGCTTCGTCTTCATCCGGACGGCCCGAAGTAGTCACGGATGCCCCACAGCTCCTAGGGTGACAAACGGGAGCGACCGACGCATCAAGATCCGCATCACCTTACCCCTTGATGGCGCCCGCCCGCAAAAGAGACGGCTCCGCGGCACGGAGAAGAGCCGCGAACTCGCAGCTTGCCCTTTTTTGCTAGCCGGGGTACCTACGCGCCCATCGCTTGCGCGAGTTCACACGGAGTGTTGGCCGGGGCGAGGGGGTCTGCCCGTGTCGCAAGCAGCCGAAGCTGGGCACGGAAGGTCTCGCGTGCTTCGCGGTCGAGCGGGTCGAGCACATGGGCCTCGGCTGCCCGGAGCCGGTCATTGAGGGTCGCGAGGAGCTCAGTGCCGTGTTGCGTGGCGACGACTGGGCGAGCTCGCCGGTCCGTGGGGTCGGGCCGAAGCTCGATCAGCTTGGCCGCTTCTAGATCGTCGAGGAGGTTGGTCATGACCGTTCGATCGACTCCGAGGTGCTGGGCCAGGGCAAGCTGGCTCGTCACAGTGCCCTGCGCCCGGGCCCTCAGCGGAGTGGTTGCAGAACACGGTGTCGCGGTCGGTGAGCAGCTCCCGGGTGACCCCGCCGAGGTCGTCGAGGCAGCGCACCAGGCGCTCGAAACTCACCTCCCGGGTGCAGCTGGCGGCGATCCGGATCGCGGGCATGCGGCTGTGCCCGAGGATCGCCACCATAGCGTGAAGCTCGACCAGCTCCTCGCCGAGCGGCCAGCTCCCGATGTGCTTCCAGTCGGCCTGGGTCTGCATACCGGGCAAGGTCTCGAAGCGCACCTCGGCCTCGTGCGGCGTCACCGGGCGCAGTGGGCGCACCTGGCGCAGGAAATCCAATAGCTGCCCGCATACCCGTACTCGGTGCGCAGCTCGTGGTGCAGGTCAGTGCTGCGGAGCACCGGACACACCATCAACCGGCGTTCGATGTGGGCCAGCTGCGCCTCGTTGAACGGGTGCCGCGGGGCACGCTGCAGGTACCCGGGCGGGCGCTCGGCGTCGAGCTCCCTGCGAACCGTGCGCCGGTTCAGCTTGAAGTGGCGGGCGAGCGCGCTAACGCTCCACCCGTGTTGGTGCAGGACATGCAGTTCCATCCAGAGTTCCTCAGACTCCACGGCGGTCCCTCTTGGTGCTGGTGGCGTTGAACACCGTCCAGCTTGCCCGGAGGGACTTCCTCTTTTCCGATCACGACCAGGTCCAATCCACCCCCGAGGACCTGTGCACTATTCGTGCTCAGAACTGCGCACTATTCCTGCTCACCTACACCGCCGTGGGCTGAATATCAACTCCTTGACATGCGAGCCTCCGGTCTTACCCGGGGGGAGTCGCGGCCGCGCCAACCCCGGTCGCCGCCTTCAGGGCACTGCTCCGGCCAGCAACGAGTTTGTCAGCCCGATGCCGACAACACCGGCTCCGGTCCGAACGGGACCGATGGGGAGGATTACGCCGTCGAAGCCGCCGCTTCCACAGAAGGAACGTGCACGATCAGGACCGGCACGCGGCTGTGGTGCAGAACGGCGTGACTGACACTGCCGAGGAGAAATGAACCGGCGTCGCCCCGGCCTCGCGAGCCCACCACGATGAGGTCGTGATCTCCGGCTCCAGCCTGTTCAAGAATCGCCTCGGCGGGCGAGGCATCGATCGCGAGCACCCTCGAACTTACGTCGGCCGGGATCGCGGCCTTAGCTTCATCTGCAATCGCCTGGGCTTCAGATCGAACGCCGGCGACGAATTCGTCGACAGCGCTCTGCGGGAGGGGCGCGACCGGGCCCCAGGGCATCAGCGTGCTGTAGGCAACGAGGACAGTCAGCGACGCCTTCTGTGTGCGGGCGATGTCAATCGCCTGGGCCAGCGCAACCTGCGCGTGCTGCGAGCGATCAACGCCGACGAGAATGCTTGTGAACATCGTTGGTCTCCATAGGACTGTGCGTGTAGGCGGCCGCCCTCCGGATTCTGGCGCATAACGCTGTCACGCCGGTCAGGCGCGGCGCGGACTACGACGCTCGCGAACGCCCGGCGGCGTTACGCCACTCTCCTCAGCGCCCCCGACCCGCCCGGGTTCACAAGCGCAACCAGGTCCGCGATGGGCATCGGTCGCGCGAAAAGATAGCCCTGTCCCGTGGTGTAGCCGATATCGAGCAGTGTCGCCGCCTCCGCCTCCGTCTCGATGCCCTCGGCAATGATGCTCGCGCCAATCGCGGCACTGAGCTGGAGGATCGCCGTGGCCATCGCGCGACCCCCGCTCCGCTTGTCGACGTCCGCCACGAAGGCCCTGTCCAGCTTGATCACGTCGATGGGGAGGTCCTGGAGGCGGGCAAGTGAGGAGTATCCCGTCCCGAAGTCGTCGATCGACACCCTGACGCCCCTCGCCCGAAGCCGGTGAAACGCCACACGGGTCGAACTGATGTCGTCCATCAGGGCGCTCTCGGTGACCTCGACAGTCAGCGCGCTCGCGGGCATGCCACTCCGGGCAAGCACTGCCTCCACCCACTCGGCAAAGCCGCCGGCGACGAGCTGACGGACCGAGACGTTGACCGCGACGTAGATTCCATAGTCGCTCCGCAGCGGCCGCATGTCCTTGCACGCGGTGTCCATGATCCAGCGACCGATGGGCACGATCAGACCACTGCGCTCTGCGACCGGTATGAATTCCGCCGGTGGAATTGAGCCCCGCTCAGGATGAATCCAGCGCAACAGCGCCTCGGCGCCGACGACACTGCGATCGGAAAGGCTGACGATGGGCTGATAAGCGACCTGGAACTCGCGCGCGCTCAGTGCGAGCCGGAGTCCGTCCTGGATCGCGAGGCGCTTGCTGACGTCGCGTCGCATCGCCGCATCGTAAAGACGGTACTGTCCCGTGCCCGCACTCTTCGCATGAGAGAGTGCCGAATCCGCGTTGCGCACCAGAGTCGATGACGATGAGCCACGCATGGACATTTCCTCGAGCGCGACACCGAGGCTGCCGGTAACTCTGAGGAGACGACCGTCGACATTGACATCCTCCTCGAGGAGGGCGCGAATCCGTTGCGCCGCCATGGATGCTGATGGGCCGTCGAGAACAAACGGCGCCAGGACAGCGAACTCGTCGCCGCCGTATTTGGCCACCACCGATCCCGGGAACGCGTTGGTGACCCGCCGAGCGACCTCGAGGAGCACGGCGTCACCGACGTCGTGACCCAAGCTGTCATTGATCACGTTGAAGTCGTCGAGGTCAAGCAGCAGGAGCCCTCCTGCGTTGTGCCCACCAATCGCTAGTTCGTTGAGATGTTCGACAAGGGCAGCGCGGTCGAGCAGACCAGTGAGCGAGTCGTGACGGGCGGCGAACAGGCGTGACTCGTCCGCTCGACGACGCTTTGCCTCCGCGGACACCTCAGCCGAGATATCGCTGGCCACGGAGACCACGCCGACGATGGCCCCGGTGTCGTCGCGCATCGGGGCGTTGAGCCCCAGGTAGGTGTTGCCGCCGATGAGCGTTCGCGATGTCGTTTCAGCGCCGCCGAGAGCCCGCTCGAGCGCCCTGATCGTGTCCGTGTTGTCGCTGAGCTCGGAGATGTGCCTGCCGACGTATGCCATATCGATCCCGCCAGTCCTTGTAGCACCGCTTGCCACAAAGGTCAGCCGGAGGTCGCGGTCGAAGGTGGAGAACGCCACGGGCAGGGCGGCGACCGCGGCGTCGACGAGCGCTTGGCTTCGGCGTTGAGTGCCCTCGGCAGCGCGCTGAATGGTGAGGTCTCTAAAGAGCACGAACAAGGTGACCGGGACAGAGGAAGCGTTGCGGACTGCAGACACCGTCGACATAACCGGAAAGGTGGAGCCGTCATGACGCTGAAGCGTGCGCTCGACGAAGTAGCCGTCGGTGGTGCTCTTGGCCAGGCGGTCGATGGTGTTGGCGCTCGGATCCTGGTCGACCGGAAATATGACCCCGATTGCCTGCCCGATCAGCTCATCGGGGCTGAATCCGGTCATCGCGCAGAATGCCGCATTGGCGGCGGTGATCCTGAGGGACGTGTAGTCGACGATCAACTGACCGAGCGAGCCCCGCTCGAACATGGTTTTGTAGAGCCGAAGGCCCTCTATGGCGTCCGACTCAGCTTCATCGGCGGTTGGATCCGATCCTGGCTTCTGGCGCGCGAGAGTGATGACGCCCGGACGGCGGCGAGACATGAGGTCAAGCTAGCACCGCCAAAGGGGGTACTCATGCCGCCGGCGTTACGGCGTTGCACGCAAGTTGCTTCCCTCCGGCAGATCCGCGGCTGCGAATACGGACGAGTCGTTCTGCCTCTGCCGGGGCGATACGATTGTCCGAGAAGCGTCCGCGAGCCCCTCCTACTGTTTGCCTTCCTGCCCCGAGTGGGCCAGTCGCGATCGAGAGTTGAGGAGCGTTCGCCATGCTGATAGTTGCCGTCGCCGCAACGATCCACGTGCTCACCGTTATGAGTCAGGTGCTACCTAGTGATCCTCTCTCGCAGCAGGTGCTCGCACGAGTCGCGAATCCGCTGCTGACATCAGCGCAGTTCCTGATCCCTGCGGCAGTCGCCATCTCCGGCATCCACAAGATGATGGAGCATCGTGAAAGTGGGGGATCCTTTATGGTCGATATGGTCACCAAAGGTGGCGGTGCAATCCTGGTCCTTCAGCTCGTCAAGTCGATTTCGGGAGTCGGCTGATGCGCGTTGAAGTGTATCTGCTATCGATACCTTTGACCCGGCACCGCAGCATCGTCGCGCGACCCTACCGAGTGGGTGACGCGCTCCAGGGCCACGCGATGCCATCGCATCAGGTGCATCAGCAGGGTGTCAGTGAGGCGCTCGCGGAGTCCAACCCGTATCCGCGCACCTTGCATCGAACCGAGCCCGGCTGACCACTGCGGGAATATTGGCATGGTAGTCGCCGCCGATTGGTGGAACCCAGTCAGCTGGTTGCAGAGCGTTGGCGGCTTCTTCCGTGGCGCCTACGACGCCGGAGGCGCGGTGCTCAACGTTCTGGGTGGCGCGCTGACCATTCTCACCCAGTTCTTTCGGTTCTTCTTTGATACCGGACATTTCATAGCCGACGCTGTCAACTGGCTGATCAATGCTCTATTCCCGCCCGAGCTGCAGACGTGGTTCCTGGGCACGATCGGAGAACCAGGGCAGCAATGGAACTCGGCCCAGATTTACGAATCCCTATACCGGGACATGATTCCGCCCGCGCTGATGATTGCGAGCGTTGCGGCGGCTGGTCGCATCGTACGTGCGCTTGTGGACCACAGAACGAGCTCGATGGAGACGATTCTCTCGGTCTTACCGCGCTTTCTCCTGGCCGTGGCGGTAATCGGAGTGCCGGGAACCTCAATGAGCGTCGGCTACACCATGATTGTCTGGTCGGTTGACGTGTCAATCGCCTTCGCCGGCGCGGTGGCAGGCCTCATCCTGCACGCTTCGCTCCTGAGCAGCCTCGCGCCAGGCCAGGGGTGGTTCAGTCACCTGTACGGCAGTCTCGCGGCTATGAGCAACAACATGGTTGTGGTCGTCGTGGGGGGTGTGCCGCTTCTCATCATGGTGTTGTATGCCGCATTCCTGATGATTGTACGAACCGTGATGCTCGGTTTCTGCATCGTGGCTGCGCCACTCTGTCTCGCAACGGCAGTGTTCGACTCAAGCAATCGATTCTTTCACTGGTGGCTCGACCTCCTCGGCAGCGTCCTGTTGACTCCGCTCGTGCTCGGGATTGCCATCGCGCTCAGTCTGACTCTCGCGTCGCATGTTGTCACTGCGGTCGCCGTTGGGCCTCTGCTCGCCGTGGTGATCATCTGCGGAGGGTCTCCGGAAGCGTCACCAGCGGCCGGTGCCCGTGTTGGCCCACGAGGAACACCCCACCCCGACCCGGCCGGCCGCGCAGCGATCGAAGATCCGCCGCACGTGCCCAGCGCCCTGCGCGGACAACGCGTCGTGCGGCAGGCAGGAACTGTCCAAGGGGGCCTGTTGCCAACCGGGCAAGCTGCATTCGTGTCCCGATGACGCCAATCGTGACAGTACTCACGATCAGCGACAGAGCGGTCCAGAACTTCCAGACGACAACCGTCGAGGTGGGTTTGACCAGCACCCACCACTGCAACGGCCCCATGCCCGATGCGAAGCGGCGAACCAGTGCGCCCGGGTTGATGAACGCCACAGGCGAAACGCTCGGATCGCCGCCGGCGATCAACGTCGCCACCGTGAGTGCGAACCATGAACATATCCAGACTGTGACGAGCAATGCCCCGATGCCGACATCCCGCCAGGCCTGGGTTCGATACTGTGGAGCTGCAGCCATCCGTCACCCGACGGTGCGCCCCCCGGCTGGACGCGGACGGGACAGTGCAGTCCCGAAAATGCCCAGGGAGTGAAGGGCTTGTTCAGCCCGTGCCGCGACGCGTCAGTGCAAGCATGTCGTCGGCGAGTTGAACAAATGTCGAGTGCAAGTAGCCGCGCACGGTCATGACACGCACTCGATCGGCCAGCCACTCGACACTCTGATGGTCACCCGCGGCGCCGTCGACGACCTCCTCGACAGAGGCCGACGAGAGTTGGAGTCGATTCCGCACCAGCAACTTCAACTCAGGCAGGAGGGAATCGACCGGCGTCGGCGCTCCCCGTGAAGGCGGATCGCTCCCGATCATCGGATGTTTGTGCACCGTGTCCTGGTGCGGGCCGAACAGCGCAGACAAGATGGTGTTCGGGTCGTCGTGCATGGGGACCGGAGGGGCGACGAGATGCGGCGCTGCTTCGCGGAGCTGAACCCCGACGCTTGACCCGCCGAGGGTCGCCGCGGCGACCGACATTGACCCAGGGGGCGACTCCGCGCCGGCACCTGGGTCGACCAGTATCCGGACCGCCCCGATGCCTCCGGCGGCAAGGTCATCGACGAGATCCGAGCCGCCCACTGCAGGGTGGGATTCGGCGAACGTCGCAGTCTGTCGGCCCTGCTGAATGATGGTCACGCCACGCCCGGTCGGCGTGGTCAGCTCCACGACGAATGCTGGACCCCGCTCGCGCAAGTCGTCAAGCAGACGCGGCCAGACCACCCATTCGAGGCGCAGATCGCCATAGCAGAGCTCGCTTCGGATCAGCGGCCCAACAAGATTCATCGCCTCATCGGTCAGCCGGCACGCCGACACGGTCGCCGTGGCAGCGAGACGGATGAGCTCGACGGCCTCGTCGCCGGTGCTCCTGGCGCCTTCCGCCACCCAGACGCTCTCCGCCATGGCGCTGTTGCGGACGACGATCACGCCCTCCCGTCCGCCGTCGTGCAAGCTGATCAGACCATTCCCGACTGCGGGTGCGAGAGCGTCGAGCACCAGGGCGCCAAACGGGAGGGATTCGAACATCATCGCCCCCGCCGGCATCAGCGGCAGTGACCAATCCCTTCCCAATTCGCCAGCCATCGTGATCAGTATGGTCGTAGCGAGGCGGCCTTCGGCGGACACTCGAAGGACGTCCAACGTGCTCGAGCAAACTGCTAGGGTCCCCAGCTGTGGATCTCGGACTCCGAGGACGAGCGGCATTCGTTGCGGCGTCGAGCAAGGGTATGGGGCGCGCCATCGCCGAGCAGTTTGCTGCCGAGGGCGCGGATGTCGGCATGTGCTCGCGCTCGGCAACGACATTGGAGACCGCCGCCGCTGCGGTGCGAAATCGTGGAGTGCGCGTGGTCGCCACCCCCGCGGACGTCGCTGACGCCGGGCAGATCAGCAACGCTGTCGAGCGCACCGTCTCCGAGCTGGGCAGGCTCGACGCGCTGATCGTCAACGCCGGCGGTCCACCTCGAGGGTCCTTCGACGACCTCGGCGAGGAGAGGTGGGAGGCCGCGCATCAACTCACCTTCATGAGCGCCGTGCATCTCATCCAGGCCGCGCTCCCCGCGCTGCGGAAGTCGGATTCGGCTGCCATCCTGTTCATCACATCGACGAGCGTCAAACAGCCCATCAGTGGTCTCACGCTGAGCAACAGCATTCGTGGTGCCGTCAGCGGTCTTGCGCGGACACTCGCCAACGAGCTGGCGCCGCACATCCGGGTCAACTCGCTGCTCCCGGGTTCGATCCGGACCGACCGACAGATCGAGCTGGCGCGCGCCTCTGGAGTCAACGACCTCGATGCCTTCTTCGCGAGCGCCGGGAGGATCAATCCGCTCGGGCGAGTCGGCGAACCCGATGAGATCGCCCGCGTCGCCGTGTTCCTCTGCTCTCCGGCCGCGTCATTCGTCACCGGTACCTCGCTCGCCGTCGACGGCGGGCAGATTCAATCAGTCGTCTGACCGCGTCTGTCGGTCAGTATTCGGCGCCGATCCCGTCCGTTCGCACCGAGTCAATGCGGCGAGCAAGCAGCTTCGCCTCGTATCCTTCGGCCTGTCCGTCGAGAACGAGGCGCGCGAGGCGCGCTGCATCCAGGCGCACGCCATTCTCGATTCGTACCCAGCGTGCGATCTCGCCTTCGGTGGATGGCGTATCGGCCGTGTCGTGCGTCATATCTCTCATCAGCGTTCCTCCACGTGACCCCCTGCCCAACTCCCCTTGGGCAGATTGAACATACACCAGCGGCCCGACTCCGGCGAGGTCAACAGGTGGTCGTCGTGCTCAGAATCGCGATGATGTTGGGTAAGTTGAAGAGCGCGTGCGTGAGGATGCCGGGAATGATGCTGCGCGATCCCTGATACAGCGAGGCGAGCACGACACCGACGAAGAGCAGCGGCAGGAACAGCACCAATTGCTGATGCACCGCCGAGAAGATCACGGCACTGAGTGGTATCGCGAGCACAGCCGGTCCCCAGCGATGCAGCCAGCCGTAGATGAATCCACGAAAGATGGTTTCCTCGGAGATTGGTGCGATCACGCAGACAACGATGATCGCAAGCGCGTAGTAGTGGCTGTAGTCGTGCTGGACCTGCTGACATTGTCCGTTGCTCACGCCCGGGAACAGGTTCTGGTTGATGGTCTGCAGATAGCCCGCTCCCACCAGCGCGACGTATGTGGCGACGGGGGCGATCGGCAGCCACCACCACTTGAAGCCGCGCCACCCGAGGTCATGCAGCGTCCCACCGCGGCGCATGAACCCGAGCACGAAGATGTTGAACAGCATGCCTCCGTACTGGCACACCGCAAGCACCGACGACTCGATCGCGTTACGCACAGTCGGATCCGAGTTGGTGCTGATGAGGTTGGTGAGGAGCACCGCCACCGAGCCGAGCAACTGGAATGCGCTGAACCACCCCGGCCAGAACATGACGAAGTCGGTCCAATCCCACGGCACCTTCGCGTCCGGATCGGCTGGGTCGCGGATTGCGAGCACGTCGTGGCGCATGCGCGTGGCGCCGACACCAAGGATGACCACTCCGACGATGCACAGGCCCCCACCACCGGCCACGGTCAGCAGGTCGCTCCCTTCGGCACCGCTGAAGAACCCGAACGAGATGAGGACGAGGAAAGCCGCCTCCATGTAGAGGATGACCCGCGCGGCGTAGTGGCGTCCGGTTTCGGCCTGGTGCGGCGGCACGGCTGCCTGCGCTGGCGTCTGGGACTGAGTCACCGCGGGCAATTCTGCACAATCCGTCCCGTGACCACGCTGGATTCGGTGATCGGCCACGGCCCCGTTCTCCAACGCCTTGTGGCGAGCGGGGTCGATGAAGAGCTCACCCACGCGCTGCTGCTGATCGGGCCCGAAGGCGTCGGCAAGACCACCGCCGCACTCGCGCTCGCGTCCGAGCTGCTCGACGCCGGGCACTGGCCGGGCGGCCTCGAAGCGCACCCGGATTTCTGGCTCGAGGACTCTGCCGCGGAGAACGTTGGCATCGATCGGATGCGGCCCTCGCCGAAGCGCAAGCCCGGTGACGAGGAGGCTGGACCGTCCCTGCAGCAGTTCCTGTCGCTCTCCGCCTATGCCGGTGGTCGCCGCGTGGCTGTGATCGCGCGCGCCGACCGACTCACCGAGCAGGCGGCAGACAACGTCCTCAAGACCCTCGAGGAGCCGCCTCCACGCGCCCATCTGCTGCTCACCTCTGCGCATCCGGAGCAGCTGCCTCAGACAGTGCGATCCCGGTGCGAGACCGTCGTCCTCGGCCCCGTCGCGCCGGCCGTCATCGAGGCGTGGCTCGAGCGCGCCCACGGCGTGAGCCAGCACGATGCCGCCACAGCCGCCGCGCTGGCGGCCGGCCGGCCGGGACGCGCGCTGTGGCTTGCAACCGAGCCCGGTGCGCTCGACGGTGAGCTCGATGCGCTCGATCGATTCGTCGCCGCGGGGGGTGGGGGCACAGCGGGCGCACTCCGGGCAGCGGCCGCGGTGACCGTCGCCGTGGCGGCCGGCACCGAGCGCAGCGCGGAGGTCCGTGAACAGGCGCTGATCACGCTCGGTGCCTGGGCCTCATTCGTCCGCGACGCTGCATGCTTCGCATCGGGCGCCCCGGAGCTCGCGGTCTGGAAGGCATACCGACCTGCGCTCGAGGCGTGGGCTCAGGACCTCGATCTCACCCGCATCGTCGAGATCCTGGCGCGCATCCTCGAGACAGCCGAGTCGGTCGCCATGTATGCGCAACCACGCCTCGCCTTCGAGGCGCTGATGCTCGACATCTTCGCCAGAACGGACAGCCCGCCGCTGGTGGACGTCGTCCCTCGGGGAGGGCTCGAGGTCAGCGCCGGCGGCGCAGCACGAGGAAAGCCACGCCGATCCCCACCAGCGCGGCGGGGATGATCCACGGGCGCCTGGCCGCCATCGACCGGATACGGTCTGAGATCCCCGCGCCTGCATCGTCGATCTCGAAGGGATCCTCGGTCATCAGCCGGACCGTGCCTGCGACCCGGCGCGGGCTTTCCTCTTCGCCCCCGACGGCGTCGTCGTGGCGGGCCAGCTCTGGAGTGGGCATTCGCGCATTATGGGCCGGTCCGGGAAGGCTGTCGGAATCGCACCTGCCAACGGCTGTACCGAGCGGTCGGTTCCGGCGGGCTCGGCGGAGACCCCGCGGCACAGGCCGCACGTATTCTGATGGCGTGATCGGAACGGCAGGTCCTGCGGTGGTGGTGGCAGCGTCATGGCAGACGTCCCGCTAGTCGACCTCAGCGGCTCGGAGGAGTTGTGTACCGAGCCAGGCGCGCTGGAGCGGGTGCGCAAGGCCTACGCGCGCCTCGAGCCCGGAGGCCGCCTCGAGGTGCGTTCGCCCATCGCTGAGCACGCATTCGCCGTGCGTGCCTGGAGTCGCAAGAATGGCGTGAGCGTCGTCGTCGACGAGGCGTCGGACGGCTATCGCCGACTCATCCTCGAAGCCCCCGCGGCGAGCGGGTGACCCAGCGACGGTTTCCTGACCGATTCCTCCTCGGATGCGCGACTGCGGCGCATCAGGTCGAGGGAGGCATCGACAACGACTGGTCGAGGTGGGTCGCCGACCACCCTGAGGCGGTCAACGGCGGAGGCGACGCGGCAATCGCGATTGACCACTACCGGCGCTACCGAGACGACCTCGAACAGCTCGGATCAATGCAGCACAACGCGCATCGATTCTCCGTGGAGTGGGCGCGAGTCGAGCCCGCGCCCGGCGTGTTCGACCAGGACGCGCTCGCGCATTACGTTGACGTGGCGCGCACCTGCCGTCGTTTCGGCATGGAGCCGGTCGTCACGCTCCAGCACTTCACCCTCCCCGTCTGGCTTGCCGAGGCCGGTGGCTTCACCGCTCCTGACGCGCCGGTGCGGTTTGCCCGGTACGCGGCTGCCTGCGTGGAAGCGCTGGGAGAACAGGTCACCTGGTGGGTCACCGTCAATGAACCTGTGGTCGTCGCGGTGCTCGGCTACCTGGAAGGGTTGTGGCCGCCCGGCGAGCGCTCACTCCCTCACACGATGGCCGCTCTCCGCGGGCTCCTGCGCATGCACGCAGCCGCCGCACACGCGATCACGACGGTGTCGCATCAGCACGGGTGCGCTGCGCAGATTTCGATCGCTCATCACGAGCGCCGTCTGCTGCCACGTGACCCGTCGTCGCGGGCGGATCGAGCCATCGCGAAGGTGCCGGACTATCTGTTCAATCGCTGGTTCCTGCGCGCCTGCGTCACCGGCCGAATACTCCGCCCGGTCGGGAGCGGCGAGGCGGTGCCTGGTCTCGCGGGTTCGCTCACGTACCTCGGCCTCAATCACTACACGAGCGAGGCCGTCTCCCTCGACCTCGGAGCGCCCGGCATGCTCTTTGCCAGACATGAGCCAGTACCGGGATTGCCGCTCTCAGGTACTGGATGGGCGATCGATGCAGGCTCGCTCCGGGTCGCGCTGATCGACCTGGCAAGGGAGTTCGGTCTGCCAATCATGATCACCGAGAACGGCGTCGCCGATGATCACGACGAGTTGCGTCCCACCTTTCTTCGCGACCATCTCGGCGCAGTTGCCGACGCGATCGATTCCGGTGTCGACGTTCTTGGTTACCTGTACTGGACCGCCTGGGACAACTTCGAGTGGGCCGAGGGGTATACACAGCGCTTTGGGCTGATCAGCGTCGACCGCGAGTCGTTGCAGCGCGTCGCCAAGCCGAGTGCGGCGCTGTTCGCTGAGATATGCCGGACGCACGAGGTGCCGGACGCGCTCGTGGCCACGCGGCAGGGGGCGTGAGTTAAGTTCGCTCGCGCTGCGGAGGCACGCTCGCGCGTGCCCCCGCACGCACATCGGTCGCGTCAGATGCAGTCATTGCGCGCCGACCATGGATTGACCATGGCTGAGACACGTTGCAGCCTGCTGCGCTTCGAGCAGTCGGACTCGTCGTAGAAGCTGCGCTGGCGCTCGATGGAGCGAACCAGCTCGGCAGCCCGAGTCAGCTCGATGGTGACGAAGCCACTCATCTCGGTACCTCCTGTTGTTGGTTTGCGATGGATTCAGTGGGTGCGGTGGGGCGGACGCGGGTAGGCGAAGAACAGCACCTCGATCGGCGCCGCGCCGCGCGGTCGTTTCTTGGGGTTGCCGATGCGCTCGACAAACGGCTTGATCAGGTTGCGCATCTGTTCGTCCAACGCGTGCAACTCGTCAACGGTCACGTAGAGCAGGTATTCGCTGGCGCCGGTCGCCTGCTGCCACTCCGTCGGGGTGTCGCGGCGCAGCGCCAGGCCCTCCTTCAGACGATCCAGGTAGAAGGCGTGCAGCACACGGTTGAGCGCTGTCGCGGCGAGACGGGTCTCGGGGTCGTCGCTCACGTCCGAGAAGCTCAGCCCGGTATGGACGAGGCGCCACGGGCGCTTGCGCCCCGGAACGCCCGCAACCTCCTCGATGAAGCCGTACTTGGCCAGCTGGCGGAGGTGGAAGGAGCAGGTCGTCGGGCTCTCGCCGATGTGCTCGCCGGCCTCGGTTGCCGTCAGCGGCCCCTCCGTCCCGAGCACCTCGAGCAGCGCGATCCGAACAGGATGGGCCACCGCGCGCATCGCCTTGGGGTCGGTCAGCTTGCGTGGTTCGAGATTGGGCAGTGAGGATGGCTCCGACTGCCGTTTTGAGAGATTCGTATCGACATCCATGTATCGAATTATATCTCTCGAAAGTTATCTCTGCAACCCAGGGTCGCCACTTCGTGACAGTGGGCGTACCATCGTCGTCGCGGGAGCTCGGCGGGACCGGGCTGAGAGGGTCGCTGCGGGCGGCCGACCGTGGAACCTGATCCGGGTAATGCCGGCGCAGGGAGCGCACCGCCTGCGGACGGCGGCTCTCCGGGCGTCGTGTCACCTGGAGGCGGACCACGCCCAAGGAGCACCTCGGACTTCCCGACCGGCAGGACGTCAAGGACGGGGTCATCGCGTACAAGATTGCCGCGCACGCCGCCGACCTCGCCAAGGGGCATCCTGGCGCGCAGCGCTGGGACGACGCACTCTCCCAGGCACGCTTCGATTTCCGCTGGGAGGATCAGTTCAACCTGAGCCTCGATCCCGAAACAGCGAGGTCGATGCACGACGAGACCTTGCCCGCAGCCGGCGCGAAGGTCGCGCACTTCTGCTCGATGTGCGGCCCGAAGTTCTGCAGCATGCGTATCACCCGGGACATCCGGGACTACGCTCGAGACCACGGCGTGGGCGAGGACCAGGCCGTGCGCCTCGGCATGGAGGAGAAGTCGCTGGAGTTCCGCGAGCTGGGCGGCCGGATCAACGTCCCGCAGTAGCACGTCGATGTAACCAGTCCGCGGGGCTCTGGTTAGAGTGATATGAGCGTGGACGAGATGCCGTGCCAATGATCCGTCTGCGGCGACCCGCCGTCGCGGCGGTGGGCCTGCTGACGCTCGCAGCCGCGGTCGCGCTCCCACTGTGGACACTCGCGGATGGCACCACGTCCCACGCGACCGCGCAGATTTCGGGTGGCCCCACGGTCACCTCGACGCCGACTCCACCGGGGCAAACGGCGACGCCGGTTGCCACCGACGCCGGAGCGGTGTACCTGCCGGGGCCGATCATCAAGCAGGATCTCGCCCTCGACTGCGAGTCCGCGGCGCTCCAGGTCGCGCTGGCGGTGCGGCACATCGACGTGGCGCAGGACCAGATCTACGCGAGCCTCCCGCAGGATCCACGGCCTGTTCAGCTGGGGGCCGACGGATACCCCGTCCGCTGGGGCGATCCATTCTTGGCTTTTGTCGGTGATGTCAACGGATACGAGCCCAAGTACACCGGCTACGGGGTGTACTACCCGCCGATCGTCGCAGCTGCCGAGCGATACGGAGCCGTGGCTGACGGCCACACGGGCTGGACGATCGCGGAGATCGTGGGCCAGCTGCGTCTCGGCAACCCGGTGATCATCTGGTTGACGTCGGACTTCAAGGCGCACATCCCGCGCTACTGGACCGCCTGGGACGGAACGCGGGTCCCCTGGTCGATCGGGGAGCACGCCGTGCCAGTGATCGGCTACGACCCCGTCCAGAACACGGTGACCTTCGTCGACGTGCTCTACGGGGTGCAACGGACCATGACGACCCAGGCATTCGCAGCCGCGATGACCACCTTCGGCGGAATGGGAGTGTCGGTCACCTCCGGATAGTCGCCGTCGGCAGAGCCGCCGAGGTGCTGTGCGTTGCGCACGACGATACTCGCCACAATCGGCGGCGGGGCAAACCGAAGAGTGCGCTAGAATCGGCCGAACCACCTGCGCTTGTGCGCCCCGCCCTAGTTGGAGGCCATCAATTGCCATCATCCACCCGTAGGGAAGCGCCCCCCGACCTCGTGGCCAGGGTTGAGGAGGCGCAGGTGCGCCATATCGACCTCCAGTTCACCGACGTCGTCGGTGGGGTCAAGACGGTCACCATCCCGGCCTCGCAGCTCGGCGAGGCGATCGCGCATGGAACCTGGTTCGACGGATCCTCTGTGGACTCGTTCGCCCGCACCGCCGAGTCGGACATGTACCTGGTGCCCGATCCGTCGACGTTTCAGCTCCTGCCCTGGGCCGACGAGCGCACTGCGCGGCTGATCTGCTGGGCAACGACCCCCGACGGCGAGCCGTACCAGGGCGACCCTCGGGGTGTGCTCCGGCGAGCCGTTGGGGAGGCGGAGCGCCTCGGCTTCGAGTACCGGGTCGGACCCGAGGTCGAATTCTTTCTGCTCGAACGTGGCCCGGACGGCACGCTGGTGCCCACCCGCAACGATCGCAGCTCGTATTTCGACTTCTCGAGTGACGGCAACCGCGACCTGCGCCAGCGCATGGTCACTGCGCTGATCAGCTTGGGGATCGCCGTGAATACGTCGCACCATGAGATCGCAGGTGGCCAGCATGAGATCGACATCGACGCCGCCCCCGCGCTCAAGGCGGCTGACGACCTGATCACCTTCCGGTACGCGCTCAAAGCGGTGGCCGAGCAGTCCGGGGTGATCGCCACGTTCATGCCCAAGCCCTTCGACGGCAAGCCGGGCAGTGGGATGCACGTCCACCAGAGCCTCGAGCGCCTGCGCGACTCGGTGAACGCGTTCGCTGGAGACGATGCGTACGGACTCAGCGAGGTTGCCCAGCACTTCATCGCAGGGCAGCTCCATCACGCGGCGGGGATCAGTGCCGTGCTCGCTCCGTTGGTGAACTCATACAAGCGCCTGGTGCGCGGCTTCGAGGCACCGATCTTCATCTCGTGGGCGCGGACCAACCGGGGGGCGCTGATCCGGGTTCCGCATGTCGGACGGGCCGAGGCGACGCGCGTGGAGTTGCGCAGTCCGGACCCGTCGTGCAATCCGTACCTCGCCTTTGCCGTCATGCTGCGCTGCGGTCTCGACGGCATCGAGCGACGGCTGCCGCTCCCGCCACCCGTGGAGGAGTCGCTCTACGGATTCGACGAGACCGAGCTGGAGCGACGCAACGTCGGCGTCCTCCCCGACAACCTGAAGGACGCCATCGACGCGCTCGAAGCCGACGAGGTGGTCATCGATGCGCTTGGCGACCACCTGGCGGAGCGGTTCATCGCTGCCAAGCGCCTCGAATGGCAGGCGTACCGCGGGCAGGTGACCCCCTGGGAGATCGACCAGTACCTCGAGCGCTGCTGACCGATGCTCGCGACATGAGCTCGCCGACGCTGACGGTCAAGGATGTGTGGCGGGGGGTCCTGCCGCCCGGCACCGACCTGCTCGGCGGCGGCGGTGGCCTCGAGCGCAGGGTTGAATGGGCCTGCGCACTGCGCACTCGCCCGCCGGCGTTCGAGGCCGTGAAGGGCGGCGAGATCGCCTTCGTGCCGGTCAAGAGCATCCGCCTGCTCGACGAGCGCCTCGATCTGCCGCAGGTGATGAGCAGCTTTGCGGAGAAGGGCGGGGTGGCGGTCGCCGTCGTCGGCGACGTCTCCGTCGAGAGCATCGCGGCCGCCGACCGGCTGATGATGCCATTGCTCCGTCTGCCCGAGGGGATCCATGCGACGGATGCGCATCACACCTGCGTTCGCTTCATCCTCGACCAGCGAGCGCTTCTCCACGAACGCGCCCAGGAGTTGCAGCTCTCCCTGATGGATCTCGCACTCGGGGGGGCGGGTCCGGACAAGATCATCGAACGGCTCGCCGAGGTCACCGGCCTTCCGTCTGCCTGGTTGGACGAAGCCGGCGCGGTGCGCCACCTCACGGTCAGCGACGAGACGCTGCTCGCCGATGTCGGAGCGGGGGCTGACGCGCTGCGACGATGGGGGGGAACCATCGCGGTGGTCGGGGCCGATCCGCCGGTGCGCGAGTTCACCGTGGGCCGCGACGGGCTGGCCTCGCTCGTGAGCCCCGTGCCGATGCGAAACGGCGTCGGCGGCTTCGTGTGCGTGATCGGCGAGGAACATCGTCTCGATCAGATTGCGCGGCTTGCGGTCGCGCGGGCCGCGTCCGCGTGCGCCATCGAGTTCGACCGCGAACGTGCCGTCACCGAGACGCGCGACAAGCTCGAGGGCGATTTCATCGCCTCGCTGCTCACCGGATCGTACTCGTCGGAGCGAGTCGCGCTCGAACGCGCACGACGGCTCGGTGCCGATCTCTCCCAGCACGTTGCCGTGATCGCGCTCCGCGGCGCAGTTTCCTCGCCCTCGTGGGAGTCGCGCGCACTTCGAGCCGCGCAGAACGTTGTCGCGCGACGCGAGGTGCGTGCGCTCGTCGCCGCATACGAGGACGCGGTCTGTGTCGTCGTCATGCCGGAGCCTGACGGCGCCGTCGACGCCATGTACCGGTTCGCGGAGCTGGTGCGCAGCGAATGTACCCGCGCCACCGGGGATGCGATGACATCGCTCGGCCTCGGGCGCACCCACGACGGCGCCTCGGGCGTGCGCCAGTCGTTCCGTGAGGCAGAGCACGCGCTGGAGATGAGCCGCCGCCTCCTCGGTCCGGGCCGGCAGGCGAGCTTCGCAGACCTCGGCCTCCACCGCCTCCTCTTCGCCATGGCGCAGCACCCCGAGCTGAGCGACTACTACCGGGGCACCGTCGGGGAGCTGGTCGCGTATGACGAGCGATCGAGCGCCGAGCTGATGGCCACGCTCGACGCCTACTTCGAAGCCAACGGGTCACCGACCGAGACGGCGCAACGTCTGAAACTCCACCGCAACACGGTGCTCTACCGCTTGCGCCGTATCGAGGAGGTGGGCAGGCTTCGCCTCGACGACCCTGCCACCCGCCTCAACCTGCACCTCTGCCTTCGCATTCGCGATGTGCTCCAGGCGGGAGCCGCACGGGGCGCTCAGCCAGAGCCGGAGGGAGTCCCGGATAGCTGAGCGCCCTTGGTCGGCGGCGCGGACTGTTAGTGGAGCAACTCGAACGTGTTGGTCGCGTCGTCCACGAAGTACACACCGTTGCGGGTGGGTGTCACGACGAGTCCGAAGAGCGCGCCGCTCCCGGGCGGTGAGCCGCTCATGTCGAGCCAGTGGAACGCGACCTGCGCGCCCGCTGCCGTGGTTTCGACGATCCTTCCATCACCGGCGTTGACGGTGAGGATGTCACCGTTCGGCGCCAGGGTCAGACCGAGCGGCGCGTTGAGCCAGCCGTTGCTGGTGACGTCCGTTCCGGTGAACGCCGTGCTCTTCCTGGTGAGAGCTTCGGGGATGGCGGCGATGCGGTTCGAGGCGGTGTCAGCGACGTAGAGCGTGCCCGCCGCGCTCACCGCGGCCCCCGTCGGTCCGACCACCAGCGCGGCGGGGTCGGTCCGCTCCGCGAATCCGGAGCCGACAACAGTGCTCGACTCGACCCATGGCGCCGCACTGCCGCCGGTGTGGAGCACGATCCGGACGACCGTGCCGCGGTTGACCACTGCGCCACCCGCTGCGACCGTCCCGTTGAGCACGTTGGTCACGAAGACGAAGGAGTCAGCGCCGCGGTCGACGGTTGTGAGATCCCAGGGCCCGTTGATCCCGTCTGCGTTGTTCAGCGTCTCGACCACGTTGCCGTTGCCGTCGAGAATGATCAGGCACCCTGCCTTGGCCGTCGCCGACGTGCCGTCGGTCGTCGGCAGCGATCCCACGATCACCCAGTGGTTGTGGAGAATCCCGAGCGCGGTCGTCAGCCCGACACCGCCGGTGCAGATGCCTCGCACGTCATTCGACGTGATGTGCGCGAATACCGATCGCCGCCCCTGCGGCGTCATCTCGACGATCGTGTTCCCGGTCCCCTGGAAGTTCGAAGCTGCGTTGAAGTTGCTGATCAGCACGTCGCCGGCCACAAGGCGGCCCCAGTTCTGACTGACGACGGCCATGCCGTACGGGTTCACGTCGCCGTTGTGGGGCACTGTCGAGCCGAGTGTTGTGACGTGTGTGAGCCCCGCGATGAAGGGCCCCGATGCCGAAGCGGCGACCTGACCGAGCGCGAGGCCGGCGGTCGGAATCGCCACCATGGCGAGGCGTCCCAGGGTGTGATTTCCCCTCACTGTCCAATCTCCTCGGACGCCGGACAGTCTTCCCCGGACCGCCTAGGGCAGCGCCACACAATGAGTACGCGCGCCGGTTACGCCGAGCGCGGTGAGTTCGCCTTGGTAGACTCAACGGCGGCTATGACTTACATCGTCACCGAGACCTGCGTTGACCTGAAGGACAAGTCCTGCATCGAGGTGTGCCCGGTGGACTGCATCCACGAGGCCGCCGAGGACCGCATGGTCTACATCGACCCCGACGAATGCATCGACTGCGGCGCCTGTGTCGATCCCTGCCCGGTTGACGCCATCTTCGCCGAGGAGGACGTCCCCGAGGCCCAGGTCCTCTTTGTCGACATCAACAAGGTCTATTTCAAGGACAAGGCCCTCGCTCGATCCCAGGTGGCGAACATCAAGCCGCCGGTCGCTCCCTGAGCGACGTCCCGGCGCTTTGGTTTGTGCGCTACGCACAAGTCATCCCTCGAAATCATGGGTCTCCGAGACCATAGTCCGCTGCCCGCGAGAACCCTAATCTGATCTCGTAGTGTGCCGCGGCGGCCGAGGGGTCCAATCGGCGGCGGCGGTGAGTCAGCCAGCGTCCGCGGAAGGAGTCCAATGGCAATCGACGAGTCCTTAGCCGTGAGAGTCATAAACGAGGTGCCACCCGCGATGTCTCCGACCATGACCACCAAAGCCAAGCCCGCAGACGTCATCCGCAACGCGCGCGAGTTGGGGATCAAGATCGTCGACCTGCGTTTCGCCGATCTGCTCGGCAGCTGGCAGCACTTCAGCATCCCCGTCGGCGAGCTGACCGAGTCGCTCTTCTCGGAAGGCATCGGGTTCGACGGTTCGAGCATCCGCGGCTTCCAGAAGATCTACGAGAGCGACATGCTCCTGTTCCCTGATCCCGGACGCACGTTCGTCGACGGAACCCTGGAGATTCCGACGATGGCGATCGTCTGCGACATCAAGGACCCGCTGACGCTCGAGGACTACAGCCGCGACCCACGCTACGTCGCGCGCAAGGCCGAGGAGTATCTGCTCGGTACGGGAATCGCCGACACCTCGTACTGGGGACCCGAGCTCGAGTTCTACATCTTCAACTCGGTTCGCTTCGACCAGAACACCCACGAGGGCTACTACCACATCGATTCCGACGAGGGGATCTGGAACACCGGGAAGAACGGCACGGCCAACCTCGGCTTCCGCCCGAAGCTCAAGCAGGGCTATTTCCCGACGCCTCCGATCGACAAGCTGCAGGACCTGCGCAGCAAGATCGTGCTCGCGCTCATCGACGCGGGCGTCCACATCGAGGTGCACCACCACGAGGTCGGCACCGCGGGCCAGACCGAGATCGACATGCGCTTCGACTCCCTGGTGAACATGGCCGACAAGGTGCTCATCTACAAGCACATCGTCAAGAACGTCTGCTACGAGAACGGATACACGGCGACGTTCATGCCCAAGCCACTCTTCGGCGACAACGGCAGCGGCATGCACACCCACCAGTCGCTCTGGAAGGACGGCGTCCCGCTCTTCTACGACAAGGACGGCTATGCGCTGCTCAGCGACACCGCGCGTTGGTACATCGGCGGCCTGCTCATGCACGCGCCGGCGGTGCTGGCGTTCGCTGCGCCGACCACCAACAGCTACCGGCGGCTGGTGCCCGGGTACGAGGCGCCGATCAAGCTCGCGTACAGTGCTCGCAACCGGAGCGCCTGCGTGCGCATCCCGACGTACAGCGCGGCGCCGGCGGCACGCCGCCTCGAGTTCCGCTCGCCGGACCCGATGTGCAATCCGTACCTCTCGTTCGCGGCGTGCCTGATGGCCGGGCTCGACGGGGTCAAGCGCCGGATCGAGCCGCCGACGCCGGTGGAGGCCGACCTCTACGAGCTCGAAGGCGAGGAGAAGGCACGGGTCAAGGATCTTCCCGGCTCGCTGACCGAGGTGCTCAACGCGCTCGAGGTCGACAACGAGTTCCTCCTCGAGGGTGGCGTGTTCACCCAGGACCTCATCGACATGTACATCTCGTACAAGCGCGAGAACGAAGTGGATCCGGTGGCGTTGCGGCCCCATCCCTACGAGTTCGCCCTGTACTACGACGCCTGAGCCAGGGGCTCATTCACTCTCAGCACACTCCTTCCTGGACAGGGGGGCCGGGTTACCTCGACTCGGCCCTCCCTTCTTCTAAGTCAGGACGTCCAGGGGTCACGAAACGCGCGGCCGGACTATCAGCGGCGGATCGCGGCGCTCGGTGATCAGGACGTGGCCGAAGGCGTCCTCGCACTCAAAACGCAGAACTCGTTGGCCTCGGGGTCGGCCATCACCACCCACGTGACCTCCCCCTGACCGATGTCGATCCGGCGAGCCCCGCGCGACAGCAACCGCTCCACCTCGGCGGCCTGGTCGTCCGGGCGAAGGTCGAGATGGATGCGGTCCTTGACCGATTTTCCCTCGGGAACGTGCAGGAACAGGATGTCCGGGCTTTCTCCACCCGGTTCGATCCAGTACTCGCCCTCCTCGGGTCCGTGCAACTCGAGCCCGAGCGCCTCGCTCCAGAAGGATGCGACCAGGAGCGTGTCGGTGCAGTCGATGACGATGTTCTGCCAGCGAAGCGACATGACGGCAGTCTAGCCGTGCACCCTGGTGCCGAGTACCGCGTCGCGGATGGCGCAGACCTGCGCGGCAGGCGTGTACCAGCGCAGCGTGTGCTCGAGCCCGCGCTCCGCGACGCCGGCGAGGTCGAGTTCGCCGGACACCGCCTGTTCGAGACGGTCCTCCCAGTCGTACGCATCGACGAGGTATCCGTTGACCCCGTCCTGGATGGCGAGCCGGAATGCGTCCGTCGGGGTCGCAAGAGTCGGCGTCTCGACGATCGCCGCCTCGAAGTATTTCAGCTCGGACTTGGAGTTGCTGAAGACGTTGATCTGCAGCGGAACGATGTTGAGCCCGGTTGCGCCGATCAGTGACTCGAGCATAAGGAAGTCGGCAAGCGGGATGACGTCGATGCGATCGCCCAGGCCGCGGAGTGCCGGTCCGAGATCGAGGAAGCCGACGATGCGCAGACGCACATCGGCGTGCCGGGTCATGACACTCGCGAGTGCGGTCGAGACCAGCTCGAAGTCACGGTTGTGGGTCGGCGTCCCGCTGAAGTAGCCGATGCTCATTGTGTGACCCGACTCCGCGGCGGCATGCCGCGTGCGCCGGACCTCCGCCGCGCGCTCGAGCTGCAGGTGATTGAGAAAATTTGGGACGACCCACGTGGGCAGCTGCGCAAACTCCTCGATCCGAGCGGTCAGGAAGTGATTGGTCGAGATCGCGGCGTCGCAGAGTCGGAGCAGGGCGCCCATTCGCGACATCGACGCGAACCATTCGTCGAGCATCGCCTCGCCTGGGTTCCGGTCGAGCGTTTCGAGGACGAGGCTCACGTACCGCGTATCGAAGATCAGGTCGTCGATGTCGAACAGGACGCGGCATCCGGCAGCGCGAGCCCGCGTGATGAGGCTGTCGATGCGAGCCGTGTAGCGCGTACGGCAGATGACCAGCGTGTTGATGCCACCGATGAGGCGTTCGAGGATCGGCAGCTCCGCCCGGGTGAACCATGTCGCGGCGATGCGCTGGTCGTGGTCCTCGAGGTCGAGCGCCTCGACCATGTTGAAGATGCGGTAGCGAAAGGTGCTCGTGTCCGGCACCTCGTAGAGATACGCGACTCTGTGGACGCCGTCCGCAGACGCTCTGCGGACACGTTCCTCGATGCTCTGCGCCCACGGTTCCGGAAACTGTGGCGGAGCCGGCTTGCCGCGCACCCCTATCCTTCGGTCGCGGCGAGCGCACCCGCGAGCTGATCGCACACCGGCGCAAAGACTGCACCCCAGTCGGTGAGAAGCCTGCTCTTCCGATGGTTTGCGCTGCGTCGCTTGACGTCATTCGCGAGCGCGACGCCCTGACCGATGCCGGCGACGAGGCCCGCCACGCTCGGGTCGCTGCAGATGATGTTGGCCGAGTACTGATCCAGCGATTGCTTCTCCGAGCCGAACGTGTTGGTCACCACGGCAGCTCCCGCCGCGGCCAGGTCGAGCGGGGGATAGCTCGAGTGCGGAGAGGCCATCAGCGACAGGCCGAGGTCCATCCGGCGGAGCAGCTGCTGATAGGCGTGCCAGCCCAGGTTCTCGATGAGGGCGGGGCGGACTCCTCCGGGGAGTGCCACCGGCTGCAGGTCCCGGCCGATGAAGAAGAAGTCCCACGTCGACGGGTCGAGATGGCCGCACTCGATGGCCCCGGAAATTGCCTCGAGGCCGCGGTAGTACAGATTGCGCAGATTGTTGGGTCTCGCGTAGAAGATGAAGTTGCGTTTGGATACCACCGACGGCTCGCGCGGGGTCAGGAAGGCCGGGAATGCGGGCTCGAACCACGACGGCGCGCGCGCATGCACGGCGGGGCCGCTGAAGAGATGGTCGAACAGGGGCTTGGAATTGACGATGCACGTGATGCGTGGATCCTCGAGGATCTCCGCACAGCGGATCGAGTCGTCGCCCTCCGGATAGAAGCGTCGCTCGTCCTCCTGGACGAGGTAGACGATGCTCGATGGATCGACCGATGCACGCGTGGCCCAGGTGGTCCACCAGGAAGTCGTGACGAAGAGATCGCCGTCGGCGACGTCGACCAGCCGCCCGTCCGAGCTGTCGCGTGACGAGAAGACGAAGTCGACGTCGCCCTGCCACGGAATCCCATTTGCCTCGAGCACGGTCCGGCAGTTCGCCGGGGTCGGCGGCTCCGAGCGGGTGATGATGCGCAAGGGGCGTTCCATCCGCCGCGCGAGCAGGGTGGCGAAGATCAACGCCGTGCCGACCCCGCCGAAGAGGCTGCCGCTGTTGATGCTGTCGGTGACCATCGAGATGCGCTTCGGCGCCGAGGCGTTGGTGTAGACGCGCAACGGGCGGAGGTTCGGAAAGCGTTCGTCGAGCGTGAGTGTCAGCCACTGCCGCTCGACCGTCGACGGCGCGATCTTGCTCCCACGCGGTCGTCCGTGGCGCAGGTAGTGCAGCAGCGCATTGGTGCCGCGCGACACGTCCGGATTGTGTTCGAGGTAGAAGTCGGTCGAGAATCGCGGACCCGGGTCCCAACCCTGCGCCGCTCCGATTGTCGCGTAGTGCCGGAGCGGACCGACACCGGACCGTGCCACTTCAGGGTAGTTCGCCTGGTACCAGGCCGCGTCGAACAGGCCGGAGGCTTCCATGTCGCGCAGATCACGGGGGAGTTGCAGTCGAGTCAGCGCCCGGCGGTGGAAGTTGATTCGCCCCGTTCCGGTGACGACGTTGAGCGCCTTGATGGCAGTCTTCGACACCTGCGGGTACTGGTGAATCACCGATCGCAGCTGCGAATACGGTGGCTCGAGCAGCGACTGTCGCAGGCGGACGTTCTCCAGCCGTGCCTCGTCGAGTTCGTGCTCCAACAGCGTGATCTTCAGGCTGGGGTCGTCGGACCCAGGGACGGCGTCGTTCTGGTGCGACGGCGTGACGGGTGTGCGAACTTCGTCCATGGTCTCGCGCTGCTCGGTGGGACCGTTCAGCCCGCGAGCACCTCGGTGGCGGGCAGCAGCGCCAGTGCCGCAGCCGCGATGCCATCGCCGTCAAGTCCAAGTTGTCCGAGCAGCGCAGCCTGCGCGCCGTGCTCGATGAAACGGTCGGGAAGGCCCATGCGCACGATCGGCACCGTGATCCCGTCCGAGCTGAGCAACTCGGTCACCGCCGACCCGAAGCCGCCACTTGCGACCCCGTCCTCGATCGTGATCACCGCGCGGTGGCGCGCGGCGATCGAGCTCAGCTCCGGTGCAAGCGGTTTCACGAACCTCGCGTCGACCACGGTCGTCGAGATCCCGTGGGCGCCCAGCTTCTCCTGCGCCTGCATCGCGACGGCAACCATCTTGCCGACTGCGAAGAGTGCGAGGTCGCTGCCCCGATGACGAATGACGATGCTCGGAACCGCGACCGGCTCGAGCGGCGCGGTGCCCGCGGACGGTGCGGGGCCACGCGGAAAGCGCAACGAGAACGGTCCGTCGTACGCGAGCGCGGTCGCGAACATCCTGCGCAGCTCATCGGATGAGCTGGGCGCCGAGATGGTCATGCCGGGGATGCAGCGCAGGTACGCGAGGTCGAGGAAGCCGTGATGAGACGGCCCGTCAGCCCCGGTGATGCCCGCACGATCGATGACGAAGGTCACCGGGAGCTCGTGCAGGGCAACGTCGCACGTGATCTGGTCGAAGGCGCGCTGCAGGAATGTCGAGTAGATGCAGACCACCGGACGCAGACCGCGCATCGCGAGCCCGGCTGCGAACGTGACGGCGTGCTGCTCGGCGATCCCGACGTCGAAGAAGCGGTCCGGAAAACGCTGGGCGAAGTCGAGGAGCCCGGTCGACGATGCCATCGCGGCGGTGATCGCGACGATCCGCTCATCGGCTTCCGCCGCCTCGCACAGGGCCTCCCCGAAGACGTCGGTCCAGTCAAGGCCCTTTTTGACCGCCGTGCCACTGTCCGGATCGAAGGTCGAGACCCCATGGAACTTGTCAACTTTGTCGGCAACCGCCGGGCCGTAGCCCTGCCCCTTGTTGGTCACGACGTGAACGACCACCGGCCCGCGGATGCGAGCGGCATCGCGCAGCGCCTTCTCGACAGCCTGGAGATCGTGGCCGTCGATCGGTCCTCCGTATTTGAGCCCGAGCGTCTCGAAGATCGAGATCGGCGCGACCAGCTGCTTGAGCGAGTTCTTCATGCGGCGGGCTGTCTCGTAGGCTGAATGCCCGACGGCGGGCAGCGAACGCAACGCTGTCCCGGCGGCATCCTTGGCGGCCTCGTAGCGCGGTGACAGGCGCAGGTGCCCGAGGTTCTCGGCGATCCCGCCGACCGTGGGCGCATAGCTCCGGCCGTTGTCGTTCAGGATGATCACCATCTCGGGCTTGAGCTGGCCGATGTTGTTGAGCGCCTCGTAGGCCATCCCGCCGGTGAGCGCGCCGTCGCCGACCACACAGACCACCTTGCCGGTCTCGCCGCGCAAGTCGCGCGCGGTCGCGAACCCCAGTGCGTAGCTGAGCCCGGTGGAAGCGTGCGAGTTCTCGATCAGATCGTGCTCAGATTCGCGACGCGACGGGTACCCGCTGAGCCCACCCTGCTGGCGGAGCGTGTCGAACTGGTCGAGCCGGCCGGTCAGCATCTTGTGCACGTAGGCCTGGTGCCCGGTGTCGAAGATGATCGCGTCGCGAGGGCTCTCGAACACGCGATGCATCGCGACCGTGAGCTCGACGACGCCGAGATTCGGACCGAGGTGACCTCCGGTCCTCGATACGGCCGTGATCAACTCTTCGCGAATCTCGGCGCAGAGGCGGGTCAGATCCTCCGGACCGAGCCCACGAAGGTCGTCAGGCCCGGCGATCTCCTCGAGCAGCACACAGTCAGTCTAGTGGAGGCGGCCCCGCCGGGCTCCTCCGCGGAAATGCCCCCACACACGGGTCGCGGAGCATGATTACCGGCCATGCAGGGACTGGAGCCACGTGAGGCGGTGCTCGAATGCGCCGCGCGAGACGGCGATATCGCCGAGGGCGCCCTCTGGCTCGCGGCAGACGACTGCCCCGGAGTCGAGCCGGAACGCTGGCTCGAGCGCCTCGACGACCTGGCCAGTGAGTTGCGCTCGCGCTGCGGGCTGCATGGGTGCGGACCTTCCGACGCGCCGCTGGTCGGCGCCCTGTTGCGCGACCGGCTCCGCCTTCGCGGCGCCGGGGGTGGAGATCCGCGCGCCCACTACCTCCACAACGTTCTCGAACGCGGCGCGGGTGTTCCCATCGCGTGCTCAGCCATATGGATCGCGGTCGGCGCGCGAGCAGATATTCCGATCGAGGGAGTGAATCTCCCCGGACACTTCGTGGTCCGTGTCAACGGCCACCTGTTCGACACCATCGCAAGCGGCGAGCCGCTTGATGAGGACGACGTCAAGCGGCTGGTCACGACGTCGACAGGACAGGAGATCGATCGCCTGGAACCGTCGCAGGTGGCGCGGGCGAGCTCTCGCGACATGCTCGCGCGCATGTCCCGCAACCTGCGCCGCTGCTACACGAGCCTCGAATGCTGGGACCAGGCACTGCGAGCAGCTGACCGCTGCGTCGACCTCGTGCCGTCGCCGGCCGAGCGCCGCGATCGCGGGTTGCTGCTGTGGCGCATGGGCAGGGTCGTGGCGGCGCTCGCGGACATCACGGCATACCTCGACGAGGCGCCTGAGACCTGTCCGGATCGCACCGCCATGACCGAGGTCGCGGGCAGGCTTCGCGCCTTCCTCAACTGACCTGAGCTGACCGACCCAGTCGGCTCAGTGCACCCCGATCAGCAGGGAGATCAGCCAAATCACGCCGATGAGCGCGAGGACCGCGAATGGCATGATCACGAACACGACGAACGAGAAGACCAGCCGCTCGTCGGGCATGAGCTCCGGCGTCCGCTTGCGAACCCGAAGGTCGTGCGCATACCAGGAGATCCCACCGACGAGAAACCCCAAGAGCAGGAAGAAGATCCCCGCAAAGGCGGTGACGATCCCGACGGCGTTGGGCGAAAGCGTGAAGCGCCACGCCGCGCCGCCAGCCAGGGAAAGCAGTCCGCACGAGATGTAGCGGAGCAGCGTCGGGACCGGACGCGGTTGGGTTGGATCTGCTCGCCGTCGAGCCGCCGCCTTGTTGGGCACGGCCGCATCGGGACGCGAGTTCGAGGGCACGCGCCGAGTATAGAGACGGCGACCCGGCCGTCCGGCGGGCGCGGTCGGCGACTGGCGCTCACCTACACTTGGCCACCACGGCGGCCGCGTATGGAGGACCCGGAACCATGAGCGTCGGGGCACGACTCCCTGACTTCGACCTCGAAACCAGCGAGGGAGGCCGCGTGAGCAACGCCGACCTCGAGGGCCGCCGCACGGTGCTGTACTTCTACCCCAAGGACGACACGCCAGGCTGTACCGTCGAGGGGCAGGAGTTCACCCGGTTGAACGACGCATTTGCCGCGGCGGGCGTTGCGGTGTACGGCGTGTCGCCGGACACGTCGAAGAGCCACCAGCGATTCATCAAGAAGTGCTCGCTGGGCATACCGCTGATCAGCGATCCCGAGCGGCGCCTCATCGAATCCCAGGGGCTCTGGGTCGAGAAGAAGTTCATGGGACGCCAGTACATGGGCGTGGCACGGACCACGCTGCTGATCGGGCCGGACGGGACCATCGAACGCGAGTGGCGGGATGTCAAGCCCAGCGGGCACGCCGCAGAGGTCCTGGAGACCGTCAACGGCGGTTAGGCGCGCGATCGCCGGAGAGCGGATCGACCTCGCAACGCTGCTCGCGCGGCGGGTCATCTTCGTCGCGGGCAAGGGCGGGACCGGCCGGAGCACGATGACCGCCGCGCTGGCGCTGCTCGGCGCACGTGCCGGCAAGCGCGTCCTCGCCATCGACGTCGACGCCAAGGGCGACCTCGCCGCGGCGCTGGGCTCGCCACCCGCCGGGTTCACGCCGCGTGTGGTGCAGCACGATCTCTCGGTGCTCGAGTTGCGCACCGACGAGTCGTTTCAGGAGTACCTGAACATCTATTTCAAGGTCCCGCGCGTGACGCGTCTGACGCCGCTCGCCCGCGTGTTCGACTTCATCGCCACCGGCGTCCCGGGGCCACGGGACATGCTGGTGGTCGGCAAGATCGCATACGAGGAGCGCCGCAAGGAGCGTGAGTCGCGGGCGCCGGTCTGGGACCTGATCGTTGTGGACTGCGCCGCCGGGGGCCAGGTCGAATCCCACCTCGCAGCCGCCAAGGCGATGCTCTCGCTGGTCAGAGGGGGGATCATCCGCGCCCAGGTCGAGTGGATTGACGGCCTGGTGCGCGACCCTCAACGGACCACGGTCGTGCTCTGCGCCCTTCCCGAGGAGATGCCCGTGGTCGAGGCGATCGAGCTGCACGATCGTCTTCGTAAGGGAGCCGGCGTCGCAGTCGACATGTGCGTGCTCAACCGTGCGGTCGACGAGCCGGTGACCGCGGCGCACCGGCGTCTCATGAAGGCGCTGGTCGACCCTGAGCACGCCGATGTGGTTGCCCAGCAATTGGGTGGGGCGCCCGCGCCGCTCGAGGCGGGCATCGACCTCCAGGCGCACCTCTACGACACAACTGCGCGGTACATGCGCATGCTCCGCAGCAAGCTCCCCATGCCCGTCGTTCCGGTCCCATTCATCGTCGACCGGACGGGGCTGACCACGACGCGGGCGGTGGCAGACGCGCTCAGCAGCAGGCTGGCGTGAGCACTGCAGACGCCGGGCCCGTCCCGGAGCGGCGCCGGAGCGTTCGCCAGGATGCGGCTGGACTGGGACGCCGCCTGGCGCCGCTCGATGTGGTGATCTGCTGCGGCAGCGGCGGTGTCGGCAAGACCACGGTGAGCGCGGCACTCGGGATGGCCATCGCCGCCGCCGAGGACAAACGTGTCCTCGTGCTCACCGTCGACCCGGCGCGACGGCTCGCCACGGCGCTCGGTATCAAGGGCATCGGTGCGGAGCCGGTGCGTATCCCCAAGGCGCGGCTGCACCGTGCGGGGATCACCATCACCGGTGAACTCGAGGCGGCGATGCTCGACATGAAGCAAGCATGGGACCGGATGATCGAGCGCTACTCGCCGGACCGCGCCACGGCGCAACGGATCCTGCGCAATCCGCTCTACCAACGCATCACGGATTCGTTCGTCGGATCGCATGAATACGCGGCGATCGAGGCGCTCTATGAGCTCCACGACGCGGGGGAGTACGACTGCATCGTTGTCGACACGCCGCCCTCGCGCAATGCGCTCGACTTTCTCGAAGCCCCGAGCCGCCTCACCGACTACGTGGGTTCGCGCCTGCTGTCGCTGCTCTCCGGTGGCCCGTCGCGTTTCGGCTTCCGCGCGATGAACTACGCGGCCGCGCCGTTCCTGCGCCTTGCCGACCGGCTGCTGGGCGCCGAGGTGCTCGCCGAGGTCTCAGACTTCGTCCAGCAGCTGCAACTCCTGTACGACGGCATCCAGGGCAGGGCTCGCTCCGTCTACCGGCTGTTGCGAAGCCCTCAGACTGGATTCGTGGTGGTGACCACGCTCGAGCCGGGACCGTTCAGCGAGGCGGAGTTCTTCTGCACCAAGCTGCGCGAGTTCAAGATGCCGCTCCGCGCGGTGGTCGTGAACCGCGTGCTTCCCGACGTGTTTCGCGACGCGGGCGGATTCGCCGCGGCAACCGCGCTGGTCGACGACCCGAAGATTGCGGCCTGGCTGAGCCAGGAGCTCCACATCCGTGTCTCCTCCGACAGCGCGCGCTTCATCGGGAAGACATATCTCACCCGCACTACCCTCGCCCAGCGCGAGGCACGTCAGCTCGCCAAATTGAGCCGGCTCGGCGAGGTGCCGATCGTGCGCATGCCCCTGTTCAGCGAGGAGGTCTCCGAGCTCGAGGGTCTGGTGCGCATCGCCAAGACACTCTGACCGGCGCATCGCGCGTCGTTGTGGGCTCGCCGCTCAGCCCTGACCGGCGACCAGGCGCATCCTCGCGCTGTGGCGCCCGAGCGAGTGCGCGTCGCCGATCACGTCGAGCACCGGCGGATCCTCGAGTCGCACCACCGAGCAATCGCCCGCGGTGACCCGTGAGACCGCCTCGATCATCGTGGGGTCCGCGGTGCTCAGCAGGATCTGGTGTGTTGCAGACAGATCGTGCAAGAACTCGATGAACAGGTCGCGACGCAGTGGGTCGGACGTCAACAGCGGCTCGTCGAGCAGCAGCGGGGTGCGCTCGCCGCCGCCACCGAGCACCTCGCACAGCGCGAGCCGGAGGAGCAGCGCGACCTGGTCGCGGGTCCCGTGCGACACCGCGTCGAGCGGCACCATGTCGGGTCGCTCGCGGCCGAGCAGTCCGAGCGCGAAATGATCGGTGTCGACGTTCACCTCGATGTAGCGTGCGCCGGTGAGCAAGCACAGACGGTTGCCGAGCGACTCGGCAAGGCGGGGCGCGAGCTCTCGGTGGGTGATGCGCGACGCCGCCTCGATCAGCTCGGCCGCCCGGCGAAGTGCCTTCAACTGACGCAGGCCGCGGTGGCGTGCGGTTTCGCAGGCGTCGCGCTCATCCTCGAGGTCCGCGATCGCCGGCAGTGTGTCCAGTACACCGCCGAGCCGCGCGCGCAGTTCGCGAGCCTGGTCGCCCGCAGACGTCGCCGCCCGGCGCGCCCGCTCCGCCTCGAGGTCGAGCGCCTGAATGGTTGCGGGGTCGGTGGGCGCAGTCGCGAGCGCCTCCCCTGGGTCGCCGCCGCACTGGAGTAGCTGATCGGCAAGTCCCGTCTCGATGCTCTCAAGCAGGGCCCCGTCGCCGCCGAGCGCCTGAGCGGATCGCTGCAGGTCATCGACGCGGCGGCGTGCCCCGTCGTGGCGGCGACGCGCATCACAACCATGACGAAACGCGGCCACCGCCAGGCCTGGGTCACCGTCCTGGGTCGCGATGCCGGCAGCCTTCAGGATGGTTCGGAGGCGGACCTCGAGGTTCGCGACGGCCCGAGCCGAACGGTCGACTTCGTCGCTCGACTGGGAGCAGGCCGACTCCTCCGCGGCGAGCAACGCGTCCTCGGCGATGAGCTCATCGCGCCGCTTGGCTCGCAACACCATCGAATCGACGCGATCGAGCGTGAGCTGGGCGCTTGCGATGACCGCCTCCGGCGTTGCGTCGGTCCCGCGCGGTGGCTCGGTGGTGCCTGCCTCGGCGGCGAGCGCGCGGCAGCGCTCGAGCAGCGAGGTCAGTGCGACCTGGAGCGCTTCCGCGTCGGCGCGCCGCCGGGACGTGCGTAGCTCGGCGTCGTCCAGGGCCTCGTGCAGGGTGCGCAGCAGCGGCAGCCTGGCCTGAAGCCGGCGAAGCTCGGCGGGGTCGATTCCCGCTTCCAGGGCGAGCGCCGTCGCCGCCGCACGCGCGCGGGATGCGGACGAGGAGCGCGCCCAGGCGCGCCACCCGCAGGCGCCGACAGCGAGGGCTCCGAGGGCCGAGGTCATCACCGCGGCGAGGGCGAGATGCGCATGAGCAAGCCCGGCCGTCAGCGCCACGGCCAGGCCCGCGAGGAACACTGCGCCGAGAGCAAAGCGACGACCGCCGCGTCCGGCCGCCTCCAGGTTCGGGAGCAGCTCGTCGATGACCGTTGCCGGGAGGCTGCGCAGCCCCGTGGCAGCGATCTCGCGACGGAGCGCAGCTTCCCGCGCATCGTCGCCGCCGGTGCGGCGGACTGCTCCGGCGGCCGCGATCAGCTCGCCGCGCAAGCGCTGAGCACGTTCGCCGACGTCGGTGCCGATTGCTCCCGCAGTGCCGATCGCCGCCACTCCCGTTGCGATCTCTTCACGCCGCGCCCGGATCGGCCGGAGCCGGTCAATTGCTGCCTGCCAGCGAACCTCGGCGCCGGCGGCGTTCGACCTCGCCTGCGCGAGTTCGCCGCCGAGAGTGGTCACCTCGGTTTCCACGTCGAGGGGGAATCGTGCGTACGACGTAGTCGCCTCGATCTCAGCCATCTGAAGCTTGGCTTCGCGCACGATCTCCGCAAAGCGGACGCGACGGTCCGCGACCTCGGCCAGCCGTGCCGCGATGCGAGCGCGCTCGGCTGTGACCCACTGCGCGGTCTCGGTCGCGAGCGCTGCGTCCAGCGCAGTGAGGCGCTCCTGGTCGACCGCGACGGCGGCCAGCCGAGTGCGAGCGTCGGCGATGACGCGATCCAGTGCCCGCAGCCGGGCCGTCGCCACTCCAAGCGGGCTCGTGGTGCGGCGCTCTGATCCCACCCGGTCCATCGCTTCTCGGATGCGCACCAGCGCCTGGGCGGCGGTCACTCCGCGGCGCGTGTCCGCGAGCCGCTCGATCGCCTCCTGGAGCTGCACGGCGCGCTGGCGTGCGCTCTCCGGTGCGTCGATGCGGAGGCCGTCGTCACCGAGCCACGCGGTGGCGCAGAACACGGCCTCGTCGATCCCGAGATGAAACCGGCCCGGCGTGACCGCGCGTCCGCTGCGCAGCTCGTCGGTCAGCTCCGATCCCCCGAGTTCGAGGACCTGAACCGACTGTTCGCGCGTGTCCAGACGGCGGGCAACCCGGATGCGACGCCCGTCATCGAGCTTGTAGGTCAGCGCGAGTCCATAGCCGCCCCGCGTCCACGGTTCGTAGCGCGCCCAATCGCTGCGGTCGACCGCGCGACCCTGGCCGCCGGCATCGATGCCGTAGAGAGCACCCCGAACCGCGCGCAGCAGCGTCGTCTTCCCGGACTCGTTGCGCCCCGCGATGACCGTGACGCGCGGGTGGAGGTCGGTGGTGACGTCGTGCAGGCAGCCGAAACCGGTGATCTCGAGACGCTCGAGGATCATCGCAACCCGACCTCGGCGCCGGACAGCGCCATCAGCCCATACCGGAGCGCATCTTCCAGGACGAGCGCCTCATCAGGATCGGCGCTCTCTGCGGCGGCCGTCGCGGCGCGGACGAACGCTCCCCGCGTGCTCTCCTCGACGAGCGCGCTCTCGAGGTCGATGTACGGTGAGGTCAGGTCGCGCACCTTGATCGCGGCAAGGTTGAGGCGCTCCCGGACCACGAGTTCCACGGTGAAGGCGTCGAGGGACACCGAGGAGTCGATGGCACCGCTGAGGTCGACGCGGATCATCGTGCGCTCAGGGTCGTCGCTGCCGGTCGATGCGCAATGCATCGTCACCTCGTCGATCACCGCCTCCACCGAGCCGCACTCGCTGGCGTCGCACTCCACGGTGTAGACCGACCAGCGGTTGGTGTCGTGGGCGATGAACCGGACGTCGCCCCGTCCGCTGACCTCGATGACGACCGGGCCGCGGCCACCTTCGTCGTCGAATCCGAGGGGTTCAGGGGTGCCGGGATAGAGGAGCCCCGAGGCCGAATCCAGGCGCCGGCGATGGTAGTGGCCGCAGAGCGCTGCCGCGAAGCCGGCAGGGTGAATGCGCTCGGCGTGGAATGGACCGTGGATCGACTTCCCCTCGGGTCGAGAGCCGAGTTCAGCGCCATGGAACAGCGCGAGATGCACGCCGGATGCCGAGGTCGCAGGCGTCCCCGCGAGCGGATCGCCCTGCCAGGCAGGCTCGCGGTGGGCGAGCCCCCAGACCGTGACGCCGTCGGTGAGCTCCACCGGTTCGAGCTCGTTGCTGGCGAAGATGGTGACGTTGGAGGGCCACTCAACCCGCCGGTAGAGTGAGCCGGGGAGCAGCGCGTCGTGATTCCCGGGTGCGATCAGGACGCGCATCGGTTGCCAGGACGCGAAGGTGTCGGCGAGGAAGCGGCCCGTGTCGACCCCGGCCCGCTCGTGCTCGTACAGATCACCACCGATGGTGACCGCCGAGCATCCCTGCTCCATCGCCAGACGTCCGGCATTCGTGAGCGCTTCCCGGAGCCCCTGCCGCCGCCGCCGCGCGAGCTCCCCCTGGCAGCCCATGGCGGCGAACACCCGGTCGAGGTGGAGGTCGGCAAGATGGAGGAGACGTATCGTCATGGTGCTGGGAACAGGAGCGGCGACCTCGGGGCGAACGTCAGTTCGCACAGCCTATCACAGGTTTATTCGCGAGACTTCTGCCACAATTGATCGGTACCGACGATGGCGTGACCTGGCCGCTGGCCTGTGGTCGAGTCGGATCAGCGGGTGGGGGATCAGGTGGACTTTCAAGTGCATTTGTCTCGGCGTTTCAGCCAGGCAGGGGCGGGAGTCGTTGGCGCCGTCGTCGCGATCCGGATGCTCGTGCTTCCGGTCAGCTCCGGAGTTCGCCTCGTGGATGCGCTCATGGCGGCGTTGGCGGTCTGCATCGGGTTCGTTCTGCTTCGCCTGCCCGCGGCATGGGAGCGGTATCGCCAGGCGGCGTCGGTGCTGGGCGCCGTCGGGCTTGCGCTGGTGGCCGCTGTCGGGTTCCGCGCCGCCGCGGGCGAGCTGCCGGACTTCACCGTCCTCGCCGCAGTCACCTTTACGGCAATCCTGGTCGGGCTGGATACCGATGCGCCGCGAAACTCCTCGGCACGGACGATCGCCTCGCTCACCCGGGCGCCGTGGCCGTTCGCCGTCGCCGCTGCCGGAGCCGTCGTCGCGATCTTCGTTGCTCTCTGGCTCACGACGGCACCTCGCTCGTCAGGTCTTGCGGCGTTGATCGTCACCGTGATCGGCATGACCGGCATCAAGCTGCTTGCCGTCGGCGGGACCGAACGGAGCCTCGCAGGACTGGATTCGGAGACACGGCGCGGCCACGTGTACGCGACCCTCGGGCGCAGGCTCGGCGTCGCTCGCGACGTCACCTCCGTCGCGGCGGCGGTGCTCGAGGCGTGCCGGGAGATCTTTCCGGGAACGTCCACGGGCATGGTGCTCATCAACGACCCCGCAGACGGCCTGCTGAAGTCCCCCGGCACCTTCCTCTCATCGAGTGGGGTCGGTTCGGGGGGCCCGGCGTATGAGCTCGCGCCCGGAGAGGGGCTCGGTGGAGCGGTGTTTGTCGCCGAGCGTGCCGAGATCTGGCCGACCACCCTCTCGGCTTCGATGGCGCAGGCAAGCCTCCGCGAGACCAACCGCGTCCGGCTGCGGCGATCGAAGCTTGGTTTCATCCGCTCGGCGATCGGGGCACCGCTCAGGCTCGACGGCGCGACCATCGGCGCCATCCTGCTCACGTCCGATCGTCAGGAGCACGCCTGGGACGAGGAGGACGCCCCGATCATCGAGGCCCTCGCCGACGAGGCCGCACGGGCGATCGAGCGTGCGCGCCGGCACGAGGATGAGATGGGCCGGGCGCAGCTCGACGCGGTCACCGGGATGCCCACCCGACCGCAGCTCCTCGCGGTCATCGACAAGGAGCTTGCTCGCGCATCCCGGCTCGAGGGGACGCTCGCTCTGATCATGGCCGACGTCGACGGCTTCGGCGAGCTCAACGACCGGTGGGGCCATGACGCGGGCAACGAGGTGCTCGTGTCATTCGCGGCCGTCCTTCGCTCGATTCTGCGCCGGGAGGACAGCGCCGCCCGCTTCGGCGCCGACGAGTTCGTGTGCGTGCTGCCCGGCGCTGATCGCGAGCAGGCCGGGGCGGTTGCCGCGCGCATTCTGCAGCGCTTCGCGGCCGACACATCCGCCGACCAGAGGATCGGCCGGTCGGGTGCCACCGCCTCGGCAGGCATCGCCGTCTACCCGTCCGATTCGCAGGAGGTCGCCGGTCTCCTTGAGGTGGCCACCCAGCAGCTTGCCGCGGCCAAGGCATCACACGAATTGACCGGGCGTTCGCGGCTCCTTCGCCGCGTTCGTGACCCCGCTCCGAGTTGACGTCGACTGGCGAATAGTTCTACACTAAAACTATTCGTCCATCGAACTCTCTCGAGGCGCGCATGAGCCAGGCTCCATCAATCGAACGACCAGGCCGTTCCGGACAGGACAGCGCCAGCGGTCGACGTGACCAGCTCGCCGATCTGCTGTTCGGTTACATCGGCGGCCTCAAGCGCCGTCTGATGGCCAGCGTTCCCGAGGAGTTGAAGGGGGAGTTCGGTGCGGTCACCTGGCACCAGGTGGGGGCCCTCGAACAGCTCCGCGCCGCGACCCAGACCTCGTCCGGCGCCACCATGAACGAGATCGCCCGCATGCAGCAGTGCGCGCTGAGCTCGGCGAGCGCGCTCGTCGATCGGATGATCCGCCTCGGGTTTGCCGAGCGGCTCAGTGACGCTGAGGATCGCCGGATCATCCGCATCGTTCCGACCCAACTCGGCCTGCAGATGCTCGACCGGTTCGATGAGGCGAGGAAGTCCGTGGCGCTCGAGGCGCTCGCCCCGTTGAGCGACTCGGATCTCGAGCAACTCGTGCTTCTCATGGGCAAGATCGTCGACTGGCCGGAACCCGGACACATCAAGGAGGCTTCGCGTGACTGAAGTCCTCGACCGCCCCGACACAGCATTGGTTGTTGCCGAGTCTGCGAATGCCGGTGCCGGGGTCGCCAGTGCTCGATCCGGACGCTTCGACTACAAGTGGATCGCCCTTGGCGTCGTGCTGCTCGGCACGATCATGACGATCCTCGACGCGACCATCGTCAACATCGCGATACCGACGCTGCAGGTCGACCTCAAGGCCGGCTCGTATGCGGACATCTCGTGGGTCGTCACCGGGTACATGCTGGCGCAGGGCGCGGTGATCCCTATGGCCGGCTGGGCCAGCGATCGCTTCGGCACCAAACGCCTGTATCTCGTCACGATCGCGCTCTTCACGCTCGCGTCGATGGCGTGCGGCGTGGCGCAGAATCTGCCGGAGCTCGTCATCTTCCGCGTTCTGCAGGGGCTGGGCGGCGGCATGTTGATGCCGATCGGTATGACCATCATCATGCGCGCGGTCGGTCCCCAGAACATGGGACGGGTGATGGGGATCTTCGGGATCCCGATGCTGCTCGCCCCGGCGATCGGGCCGGTGCTCGGCGGGTGGTTCGTGCAGGACTTCTCGTGGCGCCTGATCTTCTACGTGAATGTTCCGATCGGGCTCATCGCCTTCGGTTCCGCGTGGCGATTCCTCACCGAGTCACCGAAGTCGCACGGTTTGCGACTCGACACCTTCGGGCTGCTCACAGCGCCGCCGGCTGCGGTCGCGGTGATGTACGCCGTCGACCAGAGCATCGCCCTTGGGTGGGGGTCGCTGCTGGTTGTCAGCCTGCTGGTGGGTGCTGCGGTGCTGCTCGCCGCGTTCGTGCTCTCGCAACTCGGTCGGCGGCGCGCAGCGACGCTGCTGATGATCCCGCTCGCGATCGGCGCCGGACTCGTCGCATTGCGCAACGGATTTGTCGATGGCTGGACGGCGCTCGACACGATCGTGATGCTCGCCGGCCTGGCGCTCGCGGTCGTCAACCTCGTCATCGGCGATCGCGGCAACCCCGAGCCGTTGCTGCAGCTTCGACTCTTCCGTGACTCCACCTTCTCGTGGTCGATGGGCCTGAGCTTCATCATCGTGACCGCACTCTTCGGCGGCATGCTGCTCCTGCCGCTCTACCTCCAGGAGGTGCACGGGTACAGCCCGCTCGAGACCGGACTGCTGTTGCTCCCGCAGGCGATCACCGCGGCCGTCGCGATGCCCCTCGGTGGGTATCTCACCGACCGGATCGGGCCACGACCCGTTGTCGCGACCGGCATGGTGATGCTCGCCGGCGGCGGCTTCCTGCTTGCCCAGATCCACCCGACATCATCGAACTGGCTCGTCGTCAGCGCGCTGCTGCTGCGGGGTTTCGCGATGGGATTCTCGATGATGCCGTCAATGGCCGCGGCCATGGCACGCGTCCCGCATCATCTCAGCGGGAGCGCGTCGAGCATCTCCAACAGCCTGCAGCGCATCGGCTCCTCCGTCGGCATCGCAGTGCTGGTGACCGTGCTGGCTGCGCAGTTCACGACCGCGATCGGGCAGGCCTCGTGCGCACCGTCACCGGCCGTGCTCAGCGCGGCATCCACCCACGGCCACCAGGTCACCACCGCTGAGTTCTGCAGCACACTGCAGGGGCAGTACTCGACGCTCATCCAGAATGGCGGCCAGCCGTCCGCCGCCACGAAGGTCGCCCCGGCGGTCGCGCGGTTCGGCAGAACCTATGCGTCCGACGCGCTCAGCACGTCATTCGATCGGACCTTCGCCTTCATCACGATATTGACGCTGCTGGGCGTGATCCCGGCGTTGTTCCTGCGCCGGCCAGAGAAGACGGTCACTGGAAACATGCACCAACTCGATGCCGCGTAAGGTCCTGGTTCTCGGCGGGACGGACTTCGTCGGGCCCGCCGTCGTGGGCGCATCGCTTGCTCGTGGCGACGATGTCACCATCTTTCACCGCGGTCAAACAGGCTCGGCTCCGGATGGCGTGCGTGTCATCCACGGTGACCGGACGAATCCCGGCGATCTTGCCGCGCTCACTGAAGCATCGTGGGACATGGTCGTTGATGCATGGTCGCGCGCGCCGCGGGTGGTGCTCGACGCCGCGCGCACGCTCGAACCCCATGCCGCACGCTACGTGTACATCTCGACGATCTCTGTGTATGCCGAGGCGCACGAGGGCGTTGTCACCGAGGCGTCGCCAACCGTCGCGGCCAGTCCCGATGCTGAGGCGACCGACTACGCAGCCGACAAGCGCGGCGCCGAGCTTGCCATCGAAGATGTCTTCGGCGCTGAGCGATGCGTTTTTGCGAGGCCTGGCCTCATCCTCGGCCCGCGCGAGAACATCGGGAGGCTCCCATGGTGGTTGCGGCGCATCGCCGCCGGCGGCACCGTGCTCGCGCCGGGTCCGCGAGATCTCGCCGTGCAGTACATCGACGCACGCGACCTGGCAGCGTTTGCCATTGACACACCGATCAACGGCGCAGTGAATGTGCTGAGCCGTCCGGGCCATATCACCATGGGCGAGCTACTCGCGCTCTGCAACGAGGTCACCGGCGCCGACGCATCATGCACCTGGGTGGACGCGGCGTTCCTGCTCGCGCGCGACGTCGCGCCGTGGACGGAGCTCCCGATCTGGGTGCCGCCGGTCGGCGACATGGTCGGCTTCTACAGCTGCGACTCCTCGCTCGCCCTTGGATCGGGCTTGACCTGCCGCTCGGCACGCGACACCGTGCAGGACACGTGGTCGTGGCTGCGCGACAATCCCGACTGGACGCAGGTTGTGCATGCCAACCGCCCGCGCGTCGGCATGGCACCCGAACGCGAGTCGGCCCTGCTTGCCGAGTGGGCCGCTCAGCCTCCAGCGGCTCGGTAGCGGCTCCGGCGCTCGGCGACGAGCTCGTCGATCGGGATGTCGCGGAGCTCATCGAGATGGCGGATCACCGCTCCGCGTATGGCGGCGATGACCAGTGGCGCATGCGCGTGCGCGCCCGGTGGCGGCTCGGGAATCAGCTCGTCGACGAGTCCGATACGGTTGGCCGTATCGACTCCCGGACGCAGCGCCGCGGCGGCGCGCGCCCGCTGCCCTGCATCGCGATACAGGATCGCCGCGCACGTCTCGGGTGGCGCCACCGTGTAGACGGCGTTCTCGAGTGCAAGCACACGGTCTGCGAGCGCGAGCGCGAGCGCACCTCCGGACCCGCCCTCACTGAGCACCACGCTCACGGTGGGAGTGCGCAGCCCGAGCATGCAGAGCAGCGCATCGGCGATCGCCCAGGCCTGGCCGCGTTCCTCGGCGCCGATGCCCGCGTGCGCGGCCGGCGTGTCGACGAGGCAAAGCACCGGCATCGAGAACTTCTCGGCCTGGCGCATGAGTCGCACCGCCTTGCGGTAGCCCTCCGGGTGGGGCATGCCGAAGTTGTGCAGCGCCCGGGTCATCGGGTCGGTGCCTTTCTCCTGACCGATCACCATCACCGAGCGCCCACCGAGCCGGGCCGGCCCGCCCACGACAGCCCGATCGTCACCGAAGAGACGATCGCCGCGGAGCTCCGTCCAGCCGCTGGTGATCGCCGCGATCACCTGCAGCGCGCGCGGTCGCTCCGGGTGGCGCGCAAGCTCGACCGCCGCAAAGGCGATGCGTTCGCGTTCGGTGGTCTCGATGGTCGTGCTCACGCGCGCCCCGAATAGATGCGGATAAGCGTCCCAACGGTGTCGCGGAGGCGGCCGCGCTCGACGACGGCGTCCACCATCCCGTGGGCGAGGAGGAACTCCGCAGTCTGAAAGCCGTCGGGCAGCTTGTCGTGGGTCGCCTGCTCGATGACCCGACCTCCGGCGAACCCGATTCTGGCTCCGGGCTCGGCGATGATCACGTCCGACTGCACCGCGAAGGAGGCGGTGACGCCGCCGAAGCACGGGTCGCCGAGGATGGTGACGTACGGTAGGCGCGCGTCGATCACCTCCGCGACCCCCGCCGAGCAGCGGGCCATCTGCGCCAGCGACGCGATCCCCTCCTGCATCCTGGCGCCGCCGGACGTGCACACCGCCACCAGCGCCCGCCGCTCGGCGACGGCCATCTCGCACGCGCGGGCGAAGATCTCGCCGGCCCCGCTGCCGAGTGATCCGCCGAGGAACTCGAAGTCCATGCACGCGAGCATCACGGGATTTCCCGCGAGCGACGCTCGGGCGGTCAGGAACGCCTCGTGGAGTCCCGTGCGCTCGCGCGCCCGGGCCACGCGCTGCGGATAGGGGACACCATCATCGAAGCCGAGCGGGTCTCGATCGCCGACCTCGACGGCGAGGGTTTCGGCGGTGTTCGGGTCGGCGAGTTGTTCGATACGCTGCGCCGCGCCCACGACACCGTGGTGGCCGCATTCGGAGCAGACGTTGAGGTCGGCGGCGAAGCGCTCGGCGACAAAGCGGCGCTTGCAGCGGGGGCACGCGACCGTCCCGGTGGTCGGCGCTGTCGGCCGGAGTTCGGGTCCGGGCGCCTGAAGCCTGTTGCGCGGCGCCTGTCGCCGCGACGTCACCGCGTCGGCGCGGTCCATTGAAGAGCGATACCACCCCAGACGACGCCCGATCCAAACGCGATGCAGACCACGCGATCCCCCTGCCGCATCCGGCCGGTCTCGACCGCCTCGGCGAGGGCGATCGGGATGGACGCTCCGCTGGTGTTCCCGTACCTGTCGATGTTGATCACCACCCGGTCGAGCGGCAGGTTCAGGCGCTTCGCGACCGCCTCGATAATGCGCAGGTTCGCCTGGTGGGGGACCATCAGGGTCACCTCGTCGAGCGACCAGCCCGCCTCGGCGCAGACCATGCGCGCCGCCTCCGCCATGCGCTCGACGCCGAGACGGAACGTGCCCTTCCCATACATGCGCAGCCCGTTCTCACCCTCCTCATCGCCGGCCTTGGGTCCGTAGTAGATGAGGTCGGCCTCGGCGCCGTCGGCGCCCCACTGGACGCCCTCGATGCCCCCCGCATCGGAGACGCCGAGCACGGCGGCACCTGCGCCGTCACCGAAGAGAACGCAGGTCGATCGATCCTTGTAGTCGATGAGCGACGTCAGGGCGTCGCCGGCGATGACGAGCACCCGGCTCATCCCCGACGACAGGATCAGTCCGCGGCCGATGGCGACCCCATAGACGAAGCCGGCGCAGGCGGCGGCGATGTCGAACGCCGGGATCCCGCGGAGGCCAAGGCGGCGCTGCACGAGACACGCTGTCGAGGGGAGCGGCGAGTCGGGCGACACTGTCGCGACGATCAGGGCGTCGACGCTCTCGACCCCCGCAGCGGCCATCGCCCTGCGGCCGGCTTCGGCGGCCATCATCGAGGTAGTCATCCCGGACGCGATCTTGCGGCGCTCGCGGATGCCCGTCCGCTCGAGGATCCAGGCGTCGGACGTGTCGACCATCGCCTCGAGGTCGGCGTTGGTGATGATGTCGTCGGGCACGTAGGACGCGATCCCGAGGATCGCCGCCGTCCGGTTGGCGCCCGGGAGGACACCGGCAGGCGTGGACGCGGGGGCGTGGAGAATCGCCATCTGCACAGAAGCTTAGGCGAGGGCCGGGGGTTACGTCACCGTTGCTCTGATGTACATTTCCCCATCGAGATGCTCGGGAGCCTGATTGCGGTCAACAACCCGTTCCCGTTTTCGATCAGCGGGTTCACCGGGCTGACCTCCGCCCAGATCATCTCCTTCCTCCTGGTGTTCGTCATCTTCAACGCCTACGTCGTCCTCATGGTGATCGCGATGGTCGCGCTCTACTTCACCTCCAAGCCCCGCCACGGCGTGGTCCGCACCGCGGCGATCTGGCACTTCGTCGCCGTCCTGTGGATGCTGATGGCTTTCGTGGGCACCGTCTGGGGCGCTCCGGCGGAGAAGACCTTCCTCGGCGGTACGGGCCTGGCCACCCTCGGCATCGGCCAGCGCGCGATCAACGAGTTCATCAGTATGGGCTTCGCTTTCATCGCCGTCGTCTGCATGGCGATGGGGTTCGCCCGCGCGTCCGCCCAGAACCGGGCGATACGCGAAGAGGTCCTCGCCGCCGTCTGATCCGCGCCTCCCGTCCACGTGGGGACGCGGTCCCTCAGCGCAGGGAGAACGACAGGATCGAGGCGGGGTTCAACAGCGCGAAAGCGCGCTGGACGGCATGGGTCTCGTTGGTGATCGCGGTGATCCAGAGGGCCGAGAGGTTGGTGACCGGCAGGAAGTCGCCGGGGTGACGCTCGAGATGGTCCTGGAGGTCATTGCCGGGCGAGAGGTGAACGTCGCCGACGAGTGATATCGCCGACGTGTTGATCGACGCCGCGTAGGGGACGGTCTCCCGCCACATCGCCGAGTTGCCGTCGGGCATCTCCTCGAGCGGCGACACGAGGATCACGCCCGCCTTGGCGATGGTCACCCGGGGCTCGAGCCGGCTCAGGACCGGGTAGTTGGTGGAGAGGGGTTCGGCCCGTGAGTTCCTGACCTGAAGGAATGCCCCGAACCGGTTGATGCTGTCGCTGAGGCGTTCCGCGCCGATGACCTCGAGCTCGCCCGTCAACCGGATGAAGGTGCCGTAGATCTCGACCTCACGCCATCCGCTCACAGGCTTCCAAGGCTACTCCCCGGCGGCCGCCATGGGCGATCGTCACCCGGCACGCGGCGCCGTGCGTGCGGTGACGTATCCTTTCGGCCGTCTGACGCTCCGAATACGAGATATGGAACGCCTCATCGTCGCTCTCCGCACTGACTTCGGATGCTTCGCCATCATCGTGGCATTCGTCGTGATCATGATTTCGGCGATCGTGTTCGCCAACATCCTGACGCCTCCGGCAAGCAACCCACTTCTGTAATCAGGGTGAAGTGCATCGCGACCCCCCGTCAGGCGGCCACCGTGCTGCAAGCTCGTAAACTTTCCCGAGGAACCAGCCCCCGCTTGAGGACTGTATGGCGCTGAACCCGTACGAATCGCCGCGAGGGAAAATGCGTGCTCGCGCCGAGACGAGCAGACGTCAGTTCTTGATGATCATGGGCGGGCTCGCCGCCGTGGGTGCGAGTTTGCTGGGGAGCATCAAGGTCCTCGGTTTCCTCTTCCCCCAGGCGTCGGGAAATGCGCCGGCGCTCTTCAAGACGTCCTTCACGTTCGAGCAGCTGACAGGTGGCATGGTCAACGGCAAGCCGGTGACACCGGTCAACGTCCTCTCGGAGACCGCCAAGCGCGTGACGGTCGTCCTTGATGACGCCGGCATCTACGCCGTGTACCTCGTCTGCACGCACCTCGGCTGCACACCGAACTATGTGACCGACGTCACCACCGGGTCGGGCGTCTCGGCGGCCACAGCCCAGGCGAGGGGCGTGCGCGCTGCAGACCAGCGCCTGCCCAATGGCTGGGCGTGCCCCTGCCATGGCAGCCGGTACTTCATCGACTCGACCAACTTCTACGGTCCGGCGCCGCGCCCGATGGACTGGGTCAATATCGAGGTGACCCCTGACGGGTTCTTTGCGGTCGACCGGGCCACGCTGGTGGCGACCCGTGGACCTGGGAACAACGCTGCGCCACAATGGCGCCTGCTGGTCGACACCCAGAAGAGCAACGGCAAGACCCTTGGGGTCTGAATGAGGAGGCGGGCGACGCGAATGAGCGGTCTCGGTCGATGAGCGCAACCCCCGGCCAGGCGAATCCTGTTCGCGCGTTTGTCGCGCAGCTCTGGGGATCGGTGTTCCGTCACGGCCTGCCGACCAACGACAAGGTTGCGGCTCGTACCGCGCTCACCAACTTCTTCCTGCACATCCACCCGGTCCGGGTCAAGAAGTCGGCGGTCCGCGTCTCCTACACGCTCTGCCTCGGCGGCCTCTCGTTCTTCCTCTTCATCCTGCTGACGATCACCGGGCTCTTCCTGATGTTCTACTACATCCCCTCGGTGGACTCGGCGTACCAGAACGTCAAGGATCTGCAGTTCGTCGCCGTCTTCGGCGACATCATCCGCAACATGCATCGCTGGGCAGCCCACGCGATGGTGATCACCGTCTGGCTGCACATGGCCCGGGTGTTCTACCAGGGCGCCTACAAGCCGCCCCGTGAGTTCAACTGGGTCATCGGGACGTTCCTGCTCCTGATCACGCTCCTGCTCTCGTTCTCCGGCTACCTCCTTCCCTGGGACCAGCTCGCCATCTGGGCGATCACGGTCGGCACCAACATGGCCAAATACGCGCCGATCGTCGGTCCCTATACCCGATACCTCCTGCTCGGTGGCGACCAGGTAGCACAAGGTGCTCTGATTCGCTTCTACGTCTTACATGTGATCGCCCTGCCCCTGATCGGCTTCCTGCTGATGGTCGTACACTTCTGGCGCGTCCGTAAAGACGGGTTCACAGGAGGCCTCTGATGGCAACTGTCGTCGAGGGAGGACGCGACCCCCGGGGGGCGGTGACGCCACGACCGCAGGCGCCCATTTCGGGACCTGAGCTGGCGAGCACACCGCTGGTCATCCGTCGTCGCGAGGACGAGGAGACGGTGGTCACGTTCCCCTACCTCGTATGGCGCGAGTTCCTCGCGGGTCTCGCGGCGTTCGTGTTCCTGATGCTGGTCTCGATCCAGGTCAACGCGCCGCTGCTGCAGCGTGCCAACACCTCGATCACACCGAACCCTGCCAAGGCCCCGTGGTACTTCGTCGGCCTGCAGGAGTTGCTCGAACGCTTTCCGCCGATCATGGCCGGCGTCGCGTTTCCGAGCTTCGTGATCATCTTCATGATCCTGACCCCGTACCTCGACCGCAACCCGAGTCGCCGCCCTCAGGACCGCAAGGTGGCGATCGTGCTGTTCACCATCTACCTCTGTCTTGCGGTGGCGTTCGTGGTCATCGGCGAGTTCTTCCGCGGTGAGGCTTTCAACTGGGACTGGACCCTGATCCTCGGGCACCCGGGACTGAGCTCTCCCGTATGAGGACGAGGATCCTCTTCGTCGGGCTGAGCGTCGCGTTGCTCGGCCTCGTCGCCTGGGCCGCGTTCAAGGACTCGGACAACCGGGGCTATATCGCGATCCAGACGCAGTACCTGAAGGACTACCCGAGCTCCGACTTCAACGTCCAGGTGCAGCAGCTCTTCCCGAGCTTTCCGCAGGCAACCATCGAGGGCGATACGTACCGCGTCGAGCGCTGCATCTCGTGCCATGTCCCGGACATCGGCACCATCGGCCCCGTGGAGGCGGCGAAGCGCCTGAGCGAAGGGTTCCTCAAGTACGAGCCGAATGCCAAGCAGCTGGCGGCCGAGTATCACCTGACCCTCATCCACCCCGCCTATGTGAGCGCGACCGGGAGCAACTACCCCCCGTCGATGAGCTACCAGCAGTACGGACCGAGCGGATTCACGTCCTTCACCTACACGCCGTACACGCCGCCGGGGGCGCCCGCCGCCGCCCCCGTCACCGTCCAGCAGCCCGGTCCGCTGCCTTCGTTCCTGAACCCCAGCACCAACTACGGCACATCAGGGACGCCGACCGGGGAGCTCGGCATCGACCAGATCGGATGCATCGTCTGCCACAACGGCAACCGCCTCGGCCTTGACCAGACCGACGCGCACCAGAACCTGGTCGTCAACCCCGAGTACTCATTCACCGAGGGCGCGCAGCTGTACTACCTGAACTGCGCGCGCTGCCATGGCGGGCAAGGCGAGGGTGGCGCCGGACCGCCCCTCAACAACCAGGACCGGCTCGGCTACTTCAACGAGGACTACTACTACCGCTGCATCGAGTACGGGTTCACCGATTTCGAGCACTACGGCAGCATCATGCCCAACTGGGGCGGGATTGCCGCCGACTACAATCCCGTGACCAACCCGCCGGGGCCTGGGGTGGTCGAGAACACGTCGCCGGTGCTCACCCAGACGCAGATCAACGTCCTCGTCCAGTTCATCCGCCATTGGGAGGACTACAGCACCCTTCCATGAGGAACCGAGCATGAAGCGACGCAGCACCTTCGCGCGAGATCTGATCGGAACGCTCGTCATCTTTGTCGGGCTGCTCGTCTTCACCTTCGTGCTGATCTACGGCGAGTTCTTGCTCGAGAACTTCAAGGCGCACTGATCGATGACCAGCCCGTTGCTTGCTGTGCTCTACCCCGGCGAGGCCGGCTGGGGTGACGTCCTCTTCGTCGCCATCTGGTCCTTCGGCACCCTCCTGCTTGCCGCGTACTACGTGTACCGGGCCTTCGTCGGGCGATGAGCTGGACTGCTCTGCTGGGCGGCCGCGCCCTCTGGACGTGTCGCCGCGCAGGTGATGGCGTCTGAGGCGGGAGGGCTCAGCCCCTTGCGCCGCCCCAATCCAGGCATCGCCGCCGGACTTTCGATCGTCCCCGGGCTCGGCCAGCTCTACACCGGCCACCCCCGCAAGGCGCTCTACTACCTCTTCTGGACCGTCTTCACGATCGGCCCGGCGATCCTGCTGATCATGGCTGGGCAGTCGATCGGCCATTCGCTGCTCACCCACGGCTCCGGCGCGCTCTTCCTCCTGATTGCGCTCGTGTCCGTGTTCGCGTTCATCGGCCTCCTCCTGGCGGGCCTCTTCAACTGGGCGAGCTCGATGATCGATGCGTATCAGAGTGCCGTCGCGCTGGCCGCCGGCGATCCGGAGCGAGCCGCGCAACGCAGGATGTTCCGGCTGTGAGCGCGGGTGGCCCCAAGTCCCTGCTCGGGCGGCTGCGGCGACGCCAGCGGTCCGCGGCCACGGGGGAGGTGCTCCCGGACCCGTCGCTGCCGCCAGGGAATCGCGGCTCCTGGGACCGGGCCGCGCTCATCAACACTGACATCACCGAGCTGGTGAAGCGCCAGATCAATACCAAGACCAAGATATGGCAGCGTTGATCCTGCTCGCGTGCCCCGCGGGCTCAACCGGCTCGGATTGCCCGTCTGAACGCCGCTATGCGATCATCCTGCGTCGCGGATGAACGTGCTCGCACAGTCCACCTGTTGCGTCAACAATGCCGGTGCTTTCGGCGATGGCGGCACGATCAGCGACCGTGCGCTCGGTGTCTACACCGCCGTGTTCTGGGCGTCCGTCGTGCTCGGTGTCATCGTCACGGGGCTCCTGCTGTATGCATTCGTCAAGTTCCGCCGGCGCAGTGACGCTGACGATCCGCCGCAGTTTCACGGCAACACGAGGCTCGAGATCGCCTGGACGCTCGTCCCGCTCGCGACATTCCTTTCGCTCTTCGGTCTGACCGCGGCGAACATGCCCTTCATCAACAACATCCACGACGGCACGCAATACACAGTCACGGTGATCGGCCAGCAGTTCAGCTGGACGTTCGATTACGGCGCGAGCAGCAGTGGTGCCCGGATCCGCAGCTTCGGCACGCTCTACGTCCCCGAGAACACCGACGTCGCGCTGAACATCGTGTCGACGGATCCGCCCTGCGATTCCAAGCCGGCCGTGCCGTCGGGGAGCACGCTGGCGGCGGCAATCTCCAACGAGGGATGCGGCGTCAACCACAGCTTTTTCGCGCCGTCGCTCGGTCAGCAGATGAACGCCATTCCCGGTGACGTCAACACGGCACCGATCCAGGCTCGGCAGGGAACCTATTACGGGCAGTGCACTGAGCTGTGTGGTGTCGGCCACGCGACCATGGTCTTCACCGTCGTCGCGCTGCCGATGAACCAGTTCCAGTCGTGCGTGTTCGGGAATCCCAGCGGTTCGATCGACCCGACAAGCAAGTCGTGCACTCTCGGAGGATCTTGATGGCGGTTATGGACGCGACGCTTCCTCGGGCGCGCTTCGCCCGTGTCGACAAGTCGAAGGGCATCCTCGGCTGGCTGACGACTGTCGACCACAAGAAGATCGCGATCATGTACCTGTTTACGACGTTCTTCTTCTTCATCGTCGGCGGCATTATGGCCCTGCTGATCCGGATCCAGCTCGCCGAGCCGCAGAACACGTTTCTCACGCCCGAGCAGTACAACCAGATCTTCACGATGCACGGGACGACGATGATCTTTCTGTGGATCATCCCGGTGTGGGCAGGCTTCGGCAACTACATGATCCCGCTGATGATCGGTGCGCGCGATATGGCCTTTCCCCGCATCAACGCTCTGTCCTTCTGGCTGATTCCGCTCGGCGGGATCGTCATGTACGCGGGGTTCCTGGTTCCGGCGACCACGCACGCCGGCTTGCTCTGCCCGGGTGGTCCGGGTGACGCGGGTTGGACCGGGTACGTACCGCTCACCGGCAGCCACTACAGCTGCAGCATGGGGCAGGACCTCTGGATAATCGGACTCCATCTCCTCGGCATATCATCGATGCTCGGCGGCATCAACTTCCTGGCGACGATTCACAACATGCGCGCCAAAGGCATGACCTGGGGGCGGCTTCCGCTGTTCGTGTGGGCACAGGAGATCACCGCGGCACTCGTCGTGCTCGCGTCACCCTTCCTCGCCGCGGGACTGGCGATGAACCTGCTCGACCGCCAGATCGGCACCAACTTCTTTGACCCGGTCAACGGCGGGAGCGCGCTGCTCTACCAGTTCGTCTTCTGGTTCTACTCGCACCCGGCTGTCTACATCATGATCCTGCCCGCGTTCGGGATCATCAGCGAGATCATCCCGGTGTTCAGCCGAAAGCCGATCTTCGGGTACAAGGCGATGGCGGCATCCATCGCGGCGATCGCCGTGCTCGGGTTCATCGTGTTCGTGCACCACATGTTCGTCACCGGTCTCCCGCTGGTGGTGCAGACGTTCTTCGCCTTCACGACCTTCGTCATCGGCGTGCCGACGGGGGTGAAGATCTTCAGCTGGCTTGCAACGATGTGGGGAGGGAGCATCAAATACGACACGCCCATGCTCTTCGCGTGCGGGTTCTTATTGATGTTCCTGATCGGTGGCATCGACGGCGTGTACCTCGGCAGCCTGGCTGTCGACCGTCTCGTGCACGGCACCTACTGGGTGGTGGCGCACATTCACTATGTGCTGTTCGGCGGCAGCGTCTTCGGCGTGTTCGCCGCCTTCTATTACTGGTTCCCGAAGGTCACCGGGCGGTTCCTCAATGAGAAGCTTGGCAAGCTGCATTTCTGGTTGATGTTCATCGGCATGAACCTGACCTTTCTGCCGATGCATGCCCTCGGCCTGCTCGGGATGCCACGGCGGATCGCGACCTACCTCGACAATCGTGGATGGGGCGACATCAACTCACTGATCACCTTCGGCGCTTTTGTCATCGCCATCTCGATCACGGTGTTCATGATCAATTTCGTGATCAGCATGCGTGCGCCAAAGACGGCGCCGGACGATCCCTGGGAGGGCAACACCCTCGAGTGGGCCACGTCGTCACCGCCGCCGGCCTGGAACTTCGACGAGGAACAGGAGGTGCTTAGCCTGAGGCCGGTTCGTGACAAGCGAGTCGCTCGCAAGAAGGCCGCGTCGGGAGCACCCGCGTAACGCCGGTGGCGCCGTGATTCCCTCGCGGCCGTCGGTAGGGTTTCGCCGCCTCGCGGTGTGGACCGCGATCCTGACGTACCTGCTGATCGTCTGGGGTGGCATCGTGCGTGTGAGCGGCAGCGGCAACGGGTGCGGGACCAGCGACCAGTGGCCGCTCTGCCATGGGTCGCTCCTCCCGGCGTGGCAGATCAACACCCTCATCGAGTTCACGCATCGGTGGATCGCGTCGGTGTGCACGCTGCTTGTGATCATCCTCACCGTCGCCACCTGGATCTGGCACCGGCGTCAGCGCCGCATCCTGGTCGGCACCAGCGTTGCGGCCGCCCTCTTCGTGGTGCAGATCGTGCTCGGAGCGCTCGCCGTCGAGTTCAACCTTCCCGGTGGCGTGGTGATGATCCACCTGGCCAACGCGTTGCTCCTCTTTGGGGTGCTGATCTACGTCGCGGTGGTTGCGTGCACTGTGGGGACTGCTGCGCGCGGCCCGAGCCTGTCGGCGGCGCTGGCGCCCTCGGTGCAACGACCGGTGATCCTCGCGGTAGTGGCGACCTACCTCGTCGCCGTGAGCGGCGCCTTTGTCGTCGAGACCGGATCGGGAGGCGGCTGCACCAGCTGGCCGCTCTGTGGCAGCGGCTTCTCACTGCCGACCGGGCAGGCGGCGACCATCAACGTCGCCCACCGTGTGGTCGCGTTGATCGTCGTGCTCATCCTCGGCGGGCTCATGGCCGTGATCGCACGCCGCCGCCGCGGCGATCGCGTTGTGCGCACCGTTGTCATGGCGGTGAACCTGCTCCTCGTGCTCCAGGTCGCCGCGGGGGCGCTTGTCGTGCTGCTCGTCCTGCCGGCCTGGGCGCGCGGCCTGCACATCGCGCTCGCCTCGCTGCTCTGGGGCGCGGTGGTCGCGGTCGCGGTGCTGACCACCCTCCTGGTGGACGAGGGCGCCCCGGCGCAGGCCACGCAGCGTGGTGATGCCCTGCGCCCGCAGGCGAAGGTGGCGCAGTCATGACCGTCGCGGTCAGCCTCGAGGCGCTGCCGCGCCGCCGAGTGGCCGACGTCGCGCGTGACTACGTCGCCCTCACCAAACCGCGTGTCATCGTCCTGCTCGAGGTCACCGCCGTCGCGGCGATGGTCATCGCCGACCGAGGCTGGCCCGGCTGGCGGCTCGTCCTGCTCACGGTTGCCGGTGGCTGGCTCGCCGCGTCGGGAGCGAACGCCATCAACTGCTGGTTCGACCGCGACATCGACCAGGCCATGGGGCGTACGCGGAGCCGCCCCCTGCCGTCGGGGCGCATCGAGCCCCGCCAGGCGCTCGTCTTCGGCGTGGGCCTTGGCGCCGCGTCCTTCGCCCTCCTTGCCACCACCGTCAACCTCCTGTCGGCGAGCCTCGCGCTGCTCGCGCTGCTCTTCTACGTGTTCGTCTACACCATGTGGCTGAAGCGATCCTCGATGCAGAACATCGTCATCGGCGGGGCGGCCGGAGCGATCCCGCCGCTGGTCGGCTGGGCGGCGGTGACCGGGAGCCTGGATATCACCGCGGTCTTTCTGTTCGCCGTGGTCTTCTACTGGACGCCGCCCCACTTCTGGGCGCTGTCCCTGCTCATCAAGAGCGACTACGCCCGCGCCGGCGTCCCGATGATGCCGGTGGTCCAGGGCGACCGCCAGACGCGCTATCAGATCGTGCTCTACACGATCGTGCTCTGCCTGGTGACCGTGCTGCCGCTGCTGACCCGATCATTCGGCGCCGTCTACCTGGGAGGTGCCGCAGTGCTCGACGGGATCCTGCTGACCGATGCCGTGGTCGCCGCCCGGCGGCCGACGGCGCGCTCCGCACGCCGGCTCTTCTACCATTCAATGATCTATCTGGCTCTGCTCTTCGCGGTCATGGCGATCGACCGGGTGACAGGGCTCTGAGGAGGACGCACCGATGAACCGAAAGCTCGCCCGCAGGAACATGCGCATGGGCGTCGCGATGTTCGTCATGTTGCTCGTCCTCATGGGCGCGGCATTCGTCTGGGCGGCGATCTTCCTGTCGGTGACCAAGTGAGGGCGGTGCGGTGAGCGACGACGCGGTCGCAACGGCGACCCACGACGAGGGCGGGGAGCCCGCGCATGAGCACCCGCACCTGCCGCCCCCGAGCGCGGTCCCCATCAACCTGGCCCTCGCGCTCGCGATCACGCTCACCGGCTTTCTCACGGACATACGGGCGGTGGTCGGGCCGGCGATGTGGGGGATCGGGTTGATCTATCTCCTGGTCACGTGTTTCTTCTGGGCTCGCGGGGCGAGGAGTGAGTATCTCGAACTCCCGGAGGACGGAGGGCACTGACGCCACACCTGGGGTTCGGCGACTGGACGTGGGATCCCACCGTCATCTGCGGCCTGGTTGCGATGGCCGCCGGCTACATCATCGCGATGCGCCGCGGCACGATCGGGCCGGACGACGATGTCACCCCCTGGTTTCGCCATCAGCGCTGGCGGCCCGTGCTCTTCTTCGCCGGGCTGCTGATCACCTTCATCGCACTCGAGTCGCCGATCGACCGGGGTGGCGACGACTACCTGTTCTCGCTCCACATGGTCCAGCACATGATGCTGATGATGGTGGCGCCGCCGCTGCTCCTCCTCGGGTTCGCGGGAGCACGCCCGTCGCCCCGCGAGCGTCACACCACGCTGCGCACGGTCTGGTGGGCGGTGACCCGCCCCTGGCCGGCCGTGATCATCTTCAATGCGGTGCTCCTCTTGTGGCACATCCCGTCGCTGTATGACACGACGCTCACCACCGTGCCGGTGCACATCGTCGAGCACCTCAGCTTCATCGGAGCCGGGATCATCGTCTGGTGGCCGGTGGTCGACCCGATTCGCGACGATCGAACGGTGACGGTGAGCTCGCTCACCAAGATTGCTGCGCTCAGCGTCGCCGGGATTCCGCCCACCGTTCTCGGCATCGTGTTCGCGCTTGCACCGTCGCCCCTGTACAGCTTCTACGCGCAGGCTCCGCGCCTCTGGGGGCTCTCGGCGCTGACGGACCAGCAGTACGGCGGGGTGATCATGCTCGGTGTCGGGAACATCGTCTATTTCATCGCCATCCTCGTCGTGTTCATGCGCCTGTTCTCGGACCCTGGCCGGGACGAGGAGCTCGCAGCCGATCGCATCGCCGAGGCGCTCCATTGATCGCCGAGGCGGGTCGGCGAACCCATCCTTTAAGATTCGTCTGAGATGCACATGACTCATCTGCGCACGCTCGCCGCCGGTTTGGGGGTGTGTGTCGCGATCGGTGTGTTCGCGTGCGGCAACGGTCAGCCTGGCGGCGGCACGAGCAGCTCGGCCGGCCCATGCAACGGTTCCGCCGCGGTCAGCTCGCTCGGCACAGCCACCATGACGGTTCAGGCGACCGACAATCTCGTGTTCGTTCCCGCCTCCTCGAGTGCCGCGGTCGGTGATGTCATCGAGTTCAAGAACACCGGCTCCGTCGTGCACACGGTCACCTTCCAAGACAACAACGATGCGTGCCTGACCGACAACACGCTTGCCCCGGGGGCGACCTGGCAGGTCAAGTTCACCCAGCCCGGCACGTACCACTACCTCTGCACGATCCACGCCCCCAATATGGCGGGCGTGATCAAGGTCACCGGGTCGGCGGCGCCGGCCACGTCCGCCTCGGCGTCAGCATCGCCCGGAGGATCACCGTCACCCTCGGCGTCCGCGACCCCGACGCCTGCCGCCTAGCGTTCGCCCCTCCTGCGGCGGGCCACGTCCGTCGCTCAGCCGGTGTCGGGCGTGAGGTGCACGTCGCCGGCGAGGAAGCGCTCCAGCTGACCTGACGCCTCGACCAGGAGTGCGCCGTCGTCGCCCACTCCGACCGCGACACCCTTGACGACTCCGGACGGACCGTGAACGGTCACCTGTTCACCAAGGCCGAGCGCGCACCGGCGCCAGTCGGGGAGGACGGCGGCGAGGCCGCCGCGCTCGAGTGCGGCGATGCGCTCGGCGAACGCTCGACCCCAGGCGACGAGCAGCTCCTCGGCTGTGGGAGGCCGGTCGACGAGCGCGTGCAGGCTGACCGCGGCGATGCCGTCGGGGAATCGGTCCACGGTGAGATTGACGCCGAGGCCGAGCACCACCGCCACCCGATCCTGCCCGGTCCGCGGCCGCTCGACCTCGCAGAGGATGCCAGCCAGCTTGCGGCCCTCGACGAGGACATCGTTGGGCCACTTGAGGCCCGCCGTGACGCCATGGCGGTCCGCGAGCACGTCGACGAGCGCGAGCCCTGCTGCGAAGGGGATCCCGGACGCCACACGGGGGAAGCGGCGGACCAGAACCGAGGCGAGCAGCGCGGTGCCGGCAGCAGCGACCCACACGCGTCCCTGGCGCCCGCGTCCGGCCGTCTGCTCGGCAGCGATGCAGCAGAACCCCTCGTCCGCGCCCCCTCGCGCGGCCCGAAGCACGATGTCCTGGGTGCTTCGGGTCCGGGCCACGCGCGTCAGGCGGAGCGCCGGAAAACGCGCTTCTTGACCGTCACGATGCTGCGACATACGATGGAAGTTATTACAGGGGTAGGAGGTTGCGAGGGTGGTGGTCCAATGATCCAGGAGACCTGCGTGGAGATCGGTGAGCTTGAAGCTCGCTGGACCTCCCTGCGCGAAGCGCGCAACGCGCGCCGGCAGAAGATCCGTTACATCGACGAGCTCATCGATCAGTTCGAGAAGCTCAATCTCGCTGACGAGGTCGAGGTGCCGTACGAGCTGGTCGGCCGGGCCGCCGCGCTGGTGACCAACGACACCCATCTGGCGGGGCGCTCGCCACGGGAGTTGATGATCTCGGAGTGGATGGATGCTCTCTATGAGGTCCAGGACAGCCTGATGTTCGCCGCCGAGGACGATTCCGACTGAGCCGTATACTGGCCACGGTTGTCCCGGCGAGCCGCGACGGGCGCCCGTAGCTCAGTTGGATAGAGCGCCGGCCTCCGGAGCCGGGTGCGGGGGTTCAAGTCCCTCCGGGCGTACCACGATCTGCTCGACAGCGTTGCCATCATCTTGAGCATGCCGGTCAGGGAAGTCATGGAGCGCCCGACCACAACTCTGAGCAATCTCCCAGGGGAAGCCCACGGCGTTCTGACTGCGGAGCGCGACGCTGGTCACTGTCAAACGTCAGTCCAACCAGGAGGTACAACCATCATGGACGGCGACCAGTTCATCCCACCGCCCCCGCCCCCGGAAGAGCCGGGAAAGCGCAAGACGGGTGTGCGCAAGATCGCGGCGACAGCGCTGCTCTCGGTCGGTTTGCTCGCCGGCACGGGAGTTGGCAGCTTCGTGATCGCCCACGCTGCTTCATCCACGCCGGCGTCGAGCAGCGCCGCGAACCTGACGGCGAGCACCGCGACGCCGTCAACCACGACGCCGGCGACCAAGACGCCGTCGACGACGACCAAGTGTCCCAACTTGGGCGGCTCGACGAGCACGACCGGTTAGGCACCCTCCCTCCCCCTCGGGCGGCCCGCCGGCTCGGCGGGCCGCCTCACCACCACTCGAACGGTCTGCCATCCCAGTCGTCGAGGATCGGGTAGGTCGGGTCCTCGGCGAGTTCGACGACCCGATGTCCGAACGCGATCACCTCCGCCTCGTTGAGCAGGCGGCGAAGACGGGTGCGGAGCGCGGTCATCCGCTCCTCATCGCGCGCGAGATCCTGCACTCGCTTGGCGAGCCTGCCGGGCAGCGGTGACCCCCCCAGCGATAGCAGCGCGGTGCGCTGACGTGGGTAGGGGAGGAAGCTCAGCGCGTTGTCGATCGCCTTCACACTCGGGCCGTCGACGACGAGCAGGTGCGAGCGCTTGCGGTCGGCGTTGTTGATGAGCACGTCGAGCACGGCGACCGCGCGGAGCTGCGATTCGAGCTTCGCGGCGCGCTCCGCGGTCAGGGGCTCATCGAGCACGTGGACGAAGCGCTGCACGGAGCCCGGGCCGAGCGGGCCGTCGCGAAGGACGGTGACCGGCACTCGATGCAATCCCAGCGCGGCGTCGACGAGGTATGCGGCGACCTCGCGCAGATAGAGGGTCCGGCGGGGAAAGTCCCAGAGCGGCCGCTCGCCGCGGACCGGCTTGTACACCGCGCGGAGCGGTTGGCTGGAGACGGCGGGGTCGGGCGCGTGGAGCTCGATCAGGAAGACACCGTTGCTCCCGTACACGACCTCGGCGATGCGTTCGATCGACGCTTCGGCGAGCGATCGGGCGACCTCCGCATCACGCGCCGCCGCCCCGTCGGCCGGACCCGGCGCCACCGCGGCCTCGAACCGCGCCCGGAGCGAAGGCGCCGCGTCGTCGTCGCCGGCTGGAAGCGCGAGCCCTGGAATCGGGTCGAGATGCGGGCGCCGTGACGGCCGGGGCTGATGCCTGCGCGTGGACGCGTCCCCGGTCACGCGATCCTCGACGATCGCGAGAGCGCGGTCAGCCGCTCCGCCGAGCCATGACGATCGTCACCGTCGCCGCCAGCCCGACCGGGATGCCGATCAGGAGCGTGACCGTGAGGACCTGCAACGATGAGTCAACTGCGTAGGCCACGCCCAGGATCAGGGCGATCGCCACGGCCACCAGCAGGCCGATCAGCCACCCTCGGCGCGCCGGCGCCGCCTGTGGCCGCCCCGCGATCTCGACCACCGGGGCGGCAGCAGGCTCGGGGTCCTCGTACCAGCGGCGGTGAGCAGCGGGGACTCCCTCGTTGTCAGGAAGGTCGGCTCGATCGAGCGCCGCCCACCACGTCGGGGCGCCGTCATTTCGTCGCTGGCCGTAAGGCCGGGCGGAGCGCGAAGACTCGTCGGACATGGAGCCTCGGTGTGCGACGGCTGACCACGACGGCCGCTCAGCGAAGACGCGAGGAGTGACGAGCGGTGAGGAGATGATATCGCCTCGGGTTCGGCGACGCTACCTCGGCGAGTCAGAGTCGGGTCACCATGCCGAAACCTCCGCTCCTGAGTCGCTCGTTGAGATCCCTGCAGCGCGCGCAGCGCGCATGCACGCGCTGCGCCGACGCCGGCTACATCACGCGGGCGCACCCGGTGTTCAGCGGCAGCGCGGACCAGCGCATCCTCCTCGTCGGGCAGGCGCCCGGCCCTGTCGAACACGATCAGACCAGGCCATTTGCGGGACGGGCCGGACGCCAGTTGATGCGCTGGTTGATTCGTGCCGGATTCAGCGACGAGGACGATGTTCGTGATCGCATCTACATGACCGCGATGACCACCTGCTTCCCTGGGCGCCGCCCCGACGGCGCGGGTGACCGGCGTCCCAGCGCCGCCGAGGTCGGCCTCTGCGCGCCCTGGCTCGACGGCGTGCTGGCAACGCTCCGCCCGCGACTCATCATCCCGATCGGCTCGCTGGCACTTGAGCGGTTTCTCCCCGGACGGCGTTTGGACGACGTGATCGGGGCCGTCTACGACGAGTCCGGGAGCCCGCTTGCGGGGACGCCGGAGCATATGCCGGTGCTCGTGCCGCTTCCCCATCCGTCAGGCCAGAGCAGGTGGCTCAACGACCCCGCGCGCGTTGCGCTCCTCGACAGGGCCATCGTGCAATTGCGCGCGATGGTCGCGTGGGCCGGCACCGGCGGCGGCTGAGCACTCGAAGGGATCGACTTTCGCGAGGTATTTCCGATGCTATCATCGCCTCTCGCACGTATTGCTGACGGGGAGAAAGGTTGCGCCAACGTGGTATGCGGCGTCGTGATGAGAGCGCACCTCTGATTCGCGACGAGGCCACATCGCCCGCTGAGCCGGCCGTCAAGAACGCCGAGGACATTCTCGAGCGGATCTTCGCGCCGACACCAAAGGCGAGCCCGGCGGAGCAGGCGGAACGCGCGCTGCGCCGGCCCAAGCAGTTGATCTACTGCGCACTCAGCAACCGCAACTTCTACTGGCGTCAGCACATCACCAAGTTCGTCCTCGACGAGGGCCAGGTCCCGATCGTGCCGTTCATGCTCTTCGACTACTACCTCGTGCACACCGTCCCCAAGGACGTCGTGCGTGAGGCCTTCAACAACCTCATCGTGCGATGCGACCAGATGTGGGTCTTCGGCAACCCATCGCTCGGCGTCAAGGTGCAGATCGGCATCGCCAAGCGCCTCAAGAAGCCGATCCGGTACTACGACATCACCGACATGCCGTACCGCGTGGTCAGCGTCCCCGAAGCGATGTTGCGCGAGGAGTGAGACACTGATCTCATGACCGCGCTCGTGATCGTGCTGATCGTCGTCGTCCTCGCCGCCCTCTACGTCGCATATCGATTCAATTCGCTGATCCGGCTGCGCACGCGAACCCAGGAGGCGTGGTCGGACATCGACGTCGAGTTGAAGCGCCGGTACGACCTGATCCCCAACCTCGTGAACACGGTGCAGGGCTATGCGGCCCATGAACGAGGTGTCTTCGAGGCGGTCACCGCGGCGCGCACCAACGCGCTCGCCGCATCGAAAACCGGGGACCCGTCCGCGATGGCCGGCGCCGAGGACGCGTTGACGGGATCCACCCGGCAGCTGCTTGCCGTCGCGGAGAACTATCCGCAGCTCAAGGCGTCGGAGCTGTTCCTGAACTTGCAGGAGCAGCTGACCACCACCGAGGACAAGGTCGAGTTCTCACGTCGCTTCTACAACGGCAACGTCCGCGACTTCAACACGGCGCTGCAGACGTTTCCAACCAACATCCTCGGGCAGATCATGCATTTCCAGCCCTTCGCCTTCTTTGCGGTGGCCGACTCGGAGCGCGCGGCGCCAACCGTCTCGTTCACGCCGACCGCCCCGTCGGCTGCGGCGCCTCAGCCACCGGCCGCAGCGCCACCCGCCTGACCGAGACCCCGCGGCAACCGGTGTCCACGCCGGCTGACGGCGGCAGCGACCGCGAGTTGTGGCGGCTGCTGGTCGCGATGGCCGGCCTCATGGTCGCCGGTGCGCTGGCACTCTGCGCGACCTTGCTCCACCACGCCGGGGTGAGCATCGTGCTCGTCGCTCCGGCGATCCTCGCGACGATCGCGCTCGCGCGGCCGACGCAGATCATGCTCGGCCTGGTCGGCATCTCACTCGCCGTGGAGATGCTCATCCCCTTGCAGACCGGCGGCGGCCGAATCGGTGACTGGGACCTGCATTACCAGCTCAGCCGGGCCTATGCAGGGCTGCCGTCGACGGTCGGTCTCGTCGACCTGCGCCAGCGCACACCGCTCTTCGATGCCCTGGCCGGCAGCCTCCTGGTGTGGGGAAAGTCGTACTGGATCTTTCAGATGGTGAGCGTGGTGCTCAATTCGCTCTGGCTGTGGCCGGCACGGCGCCTCCTCCAGATCCTCGGCGCCAGCCCGCGACGCCTGCTGGTGGTCGGGCTGACACCGATGGTCATCATCTACTCGGTCTACACGTGGCCATGGGGCTTCGTCTCGTTCTTCGCCCTCGCCGCGATGTGCGCCGCGCTGTCGCGAGGCCGGCTGGCCGCGGTGACGATCGGGGTCGGGCTCGCGGGCGCGCTGCTCACCCACATCGGAGCCATCGGTCTGGCCGCCGGCCTTGGGCTCTGGGTGCTCTTCCGGCGTCCCGACTGGAAGCTGACGGTCGCGGCCGGGCTCGCCGGCGTGGCGCTCATCGCGCCCTGGGCGGCGTTCACCCACACGCTGTCCCCGAGCGTGCTCTGGCAAGGATCCATCCCAGCCCAGTACGCCGGGTCGGTCGGGCAGTGGCTGCTGAGCCGGCCGGTGCTGTTCGCCTCGACCTTCTGGGGGATTCCGCCCCTCCACCTCGGCACGCCGCTGCTGGACGCGGTGATCTCGCTGTTCTTCTTCTCGACCACCGCCGCGCTGCTGCCGGTGCTGATCGTCGGGCGGCGCTGGCCCCGACCGCCCGCGCCGGTGGTGTGGTCGATCGTGGGCGGAATCGTCGCCGGCATGCTCCTCCTCCCCACCAACACGTCTCGCTCGGGCCTTGCCGAGACCATGTTCACCGCCAACATCGCGCTCGTCGTCGTGGCTGTCGCGCGGCTCTCGAAGGAGCAGACGCGCAGGCTTGGGATGGTCACGGGGGTGCTCGCCGCCATCGCTCTCACGGCGCTGATCTGGCGCTCGGAGGTCACCGTCACGGGCGACCCCAATCTCGTCTACAAGGTCGCCCAGGCCCTCGAGTTCTTCGTCGCTCGGTTCTCGGTCGTGCCGGGCATCCTGGTGGGGGGTGCCGGCGTCCTCCTGCTTGCGCGTGCCTGGCGGCGGAGCGCATCGCACCCGGCCTGAGCCACCGGATCGATCAGAGCGCGCCCGGTGTTCCGCTCACGCCCGGGTGGAGCGCCGTGGCCGCCGGAACCTCGGGTCGCTCGGTCCAGACCTCGCGGAGGAGCGCTGCGGCCGCGACGATGGTCGCCGCCGTGGCGAGCAGCGGCGCCACAGCCGGCACCGCGCTGTTCGATCCCGCCGACGAGATATCGATGAGCAGCGTTGCCGGAGTCATCGCAATGCTGAGCAGCGCGGCAATGCGGCGATGGCCGCCGAGGAGCAGGATCGCCATCGGCCACATCAGGTACTGGTCCGAGATCGCAGGCGCGAGGCCGAGGACGATCAGCATCGCCAGCGCGACGATGTCCACCACCGCGACACCGCGCCGGGCGCATCGCACGACGAGCCAGAGGACGAGTGCCGCAACCGCAATGTCGGCCGGAGCGATGAACGGATCGCCCCAGGCGGCGGGAAAGAGCAGCGACGTTCCCAGCCCCTGGCGGTGGGGCACGTAGGCGATCACGCCGATGATCCCCTGGACGATGTGATCCGGGTGGATGACGAAGTACAGGGCAAACGCCACCACCGACGGCACCACCACCCGAACGATGAAGCCGCCCCACTGCGCGCGGCGTACACCGGCGAGCAATGCCGGCACGAAGTACGCGGGCCAGACCTTGACCGCGGCGCCGATCCCGATCAGCCAGGCGGCACGTCGCGGGTGCTTTGCCAGACCCGCCACGGCGAGGAGCAGGCAGAGCGCTGGGATGCTGTCGAACTGGCCGTGCAGGGTCGGCACCGCGATCGCGATCGGGTTCAACGCGTAGAGCCACGCGCTGCGCCACCGCCACCGCCCCCGAATGAGGACCGCGAGCGTCGGTGCGATGGCCGCGTCCACGATCCAGAAGGGCGCGCGCACCAGGGCGGCGAAGAGGTGGGGGCTACCGCTTGGCACCGCGGTCGCGGCCAGCGACCACCACCAGTAGATGACCGGCGGGTAGTTGGCGAGCGATGGGAGCCGTTGCGCAAACACGTCGCCGCCGTGACGGAGCTCGTCGCCCAGCTTGCGATAGGCAAAGAAGATGTCATACGTGCCGCCGTCGAAGAGCAGCGACACAGCGGCTCGCACGCACAGGGCGACGAGCGTGACTGCCAGCAGCCGCAGCACGAGACGTCCGGCTCCGGCATCCGGCGGAGCCGGCGCGAACGCGATCGCGATGCCGGCGAGCCCTGCGCCGGCGAGCAACACCCACGCGAACAGGGTGGCCGTGCCCGCCGCTAGACCGATGGTCATCTTCGAGGGGTCAGCCTAGCGCCGCTACCCCCGGTGCGGACGCCGCGGTTAGGTCTGCTGCACCTGCAGCATCGCCTGGAGCGCGGCGATGCGCTGCTCGATCGGAGGATGCGTGTCGAAGAGGTGGTGGGTGAATCCACCGTGATGCTGCAGCGGATCATCGATGCACATCGCCGCAGTGGCGTGGGTCATCTTCACGAAGGGCTTGTCATTTGCCTGCAGCTTCTGGAGCGCATGCAGCAACCCCGTGGGATTGCGAGTGAGCTCGACACTGCTCGCGTCGGCGAGCGACTCGCGCGAGCGTGACAGCGCGAATTGCATGAGCGGGCCGACGATCACGGCGACGACCGAGAGCAGCGCCGCGGCGGCGATGAGGAGGATGATCAGATAGCCGCCGTCGCGGTTGTTGCCGCCGCGAGTGAAGAACAGCGAGCGCCACAACAGGCTCGCGACCAGTCCGATGAGTGCGACCGACGTCGCGACGATCAGGACAAGGCGGACGTCGTAGTTGCGAATGTGGCTCATCTCATGCGCGACCACGCCTTCCAGCTCCTCACGATTCATGATGGCGAGCAGCCCGGTGGTGCAGGTGATCGCCGCTTTCTGCGGGCTCGTACCCGTGGCGAAGGCATTCGGCGACGGGTCGTTGATGATGTAGACCTTCGGCATCGGCAGCCCGGCGCCGATCGCCAGCGTGGAGACGACGTCGTAGAGCACCGGCGCTTGCTGCTGTGTCACCGGCTGCGCACCCGAGACTGCCAGCACCGTTGCCTGACCGAGGGTCAGTGACCAGAGCACCACGAGGAGCGCCAGGATCGCGGCGATGACGATGCCCGAGATGGCGCCGCTGACGCCCGAGGCGATATAGCCGATCACATAGCCGATCGCGGCCCAAATGATGAAGAAGGCCGTGACCACGACCACGCTCTTGCGCTTGTTGCGAGCAATCTGGTGATACATCGCCTTCACTATGCCACGGCAGAAGGCGGGGGAAACCGCGGTCCAGTGCGCGGAATCAGATCAGGTCGGCGTAGCGCTCCCTCACGGCTCGCAGGGATGCGGGCACCGGTGTCAGCGCTTCAGCGCGTGCAGCAACGCAATCGGCGGTCTTGAGGCCGGCGCCGGTGATGTACGCCACGACCGTCTCGTCGCCCTCCCAGCGGCCCGCCCGCGCGAGGTTTCGGAGCACCGCGACGGTGACCCCACCCGCGGTCTCGGCGAAGATGCCCTCGCTCGCCGCCAGCAGCTCGATGCCCTCGACAAGCTCGTCCTCGGTGACACTGGCGACGACCCCGCCGGTCTCGCGAGCGATGCGCAGGACGTCGGCGCCGTCGGACGGGTTGCCGATCGCGATCGAGCGCGCAATCGTGGCCGGCCGCACCGGTACCACCACCGTCTCGCCGCCGGCGAAGGCTGTCGCGACCGGTGAGCACCCGAGCGCCTGCGCGCCGGTGAGACGGGGCAGCCGCGATCCGCGTTCAACGAGTCCGAGATCGATCAACTCGCCCACCGCCTTCCGATGCTTGACGAACTGGCACCCGGACGCCACCGGCACGATGATCTCATCGGGGAGGCGCCACCCGAGCTGTTCCGCGGTCTCGAAGGTGAGCGTCTTGCTGCCCTCGCTGTAGTAGGGGCGCAGGTTGAGGTTGCAGAAACCCCAGTCGACGCAATCCGCAAGTTCGGTGCACAGACGGTTGACGTCGTCGTAGCTCCCGTCGACGGCGATGATGGTGGGCCGGAAGATCGAGGTGCCGATCATCTTCGCCGGCTCGAGGTCGCTGGGGACGACGACCACAGCGCGCAGCCCGGCATGGGCCGCGTATGCAGCCACCGAGTTCGCGAGGTTGCCCGTGCTGGCGCAGGCGATGGTGGTGAGGCCGTGCTCGCGAGCCCATGTCGCGGCGACGCTCACCACGCGATCCTTGAAGGAGCCGGTCGGGTTCTGCGTGTCGTTCTTGAGATACAGGTTGCGCAGACCCAGCTCTGCGCCGAGGTTGCGCGCGTGGATCAGGGGCGTGAAACCCTCGCCGAGGGAGATCGGTTCGGTCTCCTCGAGATCGACCGGGAGGAGGTCGCGATAGCGCCAGATGCTCGGCGGTCCGGCGGCGATGCTCTCACGCGAGATGCGGCGAGCAACCTCCTCGTAGTCGTAGCGCACCTCGAGCGGCCCGAAGCACCGCTCGCAGATGTTCGTCGCCTCGACGGGGGTCTCGTGGCCGCAGGCGCGACACACGAGGCAGCTGACGTGCGCACCCGACGGAGCGCGTCCGTAGCGTTCGAGCAGACTGATGGTGGACATAAAAAAACCTCCCGGGCTTGTGGTCCGGGAGGCTTCCCAACGTGGGCGCGTGTGCCCCTACGTCCGGAAACCTCCGCGGGGCATGATCATGGTTGCGAGCACGACTCTTGGTGTCAGCACAGTGCGGGCATGCTAACACGGACACCGCGCACGGTCGCAACTCGCATCGGTGACGGCTTGTCGCCAACGCTCAGATGCGGCGGATGAGATCGCGTTCGACGCGCTCGCGCGTGAGCGCGACAAGCGGGTGGAGGGTGTGGCCGCGCAGCGCCTGCTCCATCTGCCGGAGCAGGGAGTACAGGCTCTTCACCGCCTTGACGACGTCACCGGTATCAGCGCCGGGCGGAGGCTCGATGTCGGCAAGCGGCACGCCCGACGCCCACTCGTAGGCGGGGCGGATCTGCTCCAGTGACAGCGGCGGCATCGTCTCGAGCCCGTGCTCACGCTCGAGCTCGACGAAGCGCCGCATCGCAGTCCGTAGGCGGCGATGCCGTTCCTCGATGCGCGGCGTCGGGAAGTGGCGGCGGGACGGCTGGGGGCGCTCTCGGCCGCGGTCTTCGGCGACGAGGCTCACCAGCGTCGCTGCGAGCTCCTCGGGTTTCAGGCCGTCCAGCACCCCGGACGCGATCGCGTCGGCCACCAGCAGCGAGCTCTCCCCATACAGGGAACCGGCGAGGCGTCCCAGGTCGGTGGGCTCGTCGCCGTCAAGAAAGCCCGCGGCCCGCAACACTGCACGGTGGGCGCGGAACTCGCGACGGAAGCGATGCTGCGAACGCTCGAGCTCCTCTTCGGCCCCGGCGAGTGTGGTCTCGATATCGGCGATGCGATGGTGGTGAGCACGGTGCTCGCCGAAGTACGGGCAATGACGGCACGGCGATTCGTTGAGCCGGTCCTGAAGCGATCGCGTGGTCCGCCGCAGCGCCTCGTAGCGCTGTCCGGGATCGGAGCCTGCCTTGCCGTAGCGACCCCTGCGGGCGTCGGTCCAGTGCCCACGGCGGACCCGGCGCAGCGCGAGCTGTGCCTCGCCGAGCTGCGTGGTGGTGGTGAGGAATGAGCTCAGGGTCCGCTCGGTGCAGGGAATCCGAGGATGCTGAAAGCGCCGCAGCCGGAGATCGTGCAACTCCGCTTCGAGATTGGCCTTGCGATGCTCCCACCGTGCGGAACGCTCCACAGCCTGGTACTGGCCGAACGAGCTGTCGAGGAGGAGCTCCGCCGCCTCCGCGGACCGGGTCCGGAGCAGGTTGAGCACCATCGTGTATGTGGGGGAGAACTTGGAGTCGACGGCGAACTCTCCCGAGATGGCGGCATCGTAGATGTCGCGCAGGTCGACGTCACTCTCCTTGAGGATCACGCCGTGCCCGACTGTGTCGATGCCGCGCCGCCCGGCGCGACCCATGAGCTGGGTCAGCTCACCGCTGGTGAGCGACGCGAAGCTCACGCCGTCGAATTTCGTGAAGCTCGAGATCACACAGGAGCGTGCCGGCATGTTGAGCCCGAGTGACAATGTCTCGGTGGCGAACACCACCTTGATCAGCCCCTGCTGAAAGAGCCGCTCGACTGTCTCCTTCGCATAGGGGAGAAGACCGGCGTGATGCATCGCGAGGCCGCGGCGCAGCAGGCGCCGGTCGAGCTCGAGCAGCACGCACTGGCGCTCGTCGGCATCGCTCAACGCCGCCATGCGTTCAGTGACCGCGACGTCGATGCGCTCCTTCTCATCGTCGGTGGTGAGGTCGATGCCGTGCACGCCACAGCGCTGGAGCGCTTCGCGGCATCCTCTGCGCGAGAAGATGAAGTAGATCGCCGGCAGCATCGAGCGCTTGCGGAGCACGTCGATCACCTGGAGCATGTCGTTGTCGGGCGCGCGCCGCGCCTCGCGAAACCTCGGTTGCTGCACAGCGTCTGCCTGGGCCAGCTCCAGGGTGCCGCGCGCGGCGTTGCCGGCCTTGTCGAAGAGGGGATGCAGCGTGTTGTCGATGCTCAGCCACATCTCGAGCGCCACCGGGCGTTCGGTGCGCGTGACCGTCTCGATGGTCCCGCGCAGGCCGGACATCCAGGCCGCCACCTCGCCGACGTTGCTGATGGTCGCGGACAGACCGATCAGCCGGATGTGGTGTGGCGCCTCGATGATCAGCTCTTCCCACACGGTGCCGCGTGGGTAGTCGTCGATGTAGTGGACCTCATCGAGCACGACGTCGCCGACGCGATCGACCCGCGCCGGCTCGTCGTAGAGCACGTTGCGCAGGATCTCTGTTGTCATCACCAGGATCGGTGCTCCGTCGTTGAGCGTGTGCTCACCGGTGATCAGTCCGATCCGGTGCTCGCCGAATCGCTCGCACAGGTCGTGGAACTTCTGGTTGCTCAGTGCTTTCAGCGGTGTCGTGTAGACGACATCGGCCGCGTCGGTCAGCGGCCGTCGCAGTGCAGCCGGGGCGTCGAGACGGCGCCAGATCACGTAGTCGGCCACGACGGTCTTGCCACTCGATGTGGGCGCACTCACCAGCACGCCGCGTGAGTGCTCGAGCTTGATGATTGCCTCGCGCTGAAACTCATCCAGCACGAACGGCAGCGTCGCCTGGTATGCCTCGATGAGATCCCGCGTCGGCGGGGCCTGCTCAGACGTGGATCAGCTCGAAATGCGAGCCGAGGACCAGCGCCTCGCCGTGGTCGTCGACGAAGCGCAGGACCTTCTGGCACATCTCGTCGGCGTGACGGCTGTCCGAGCTCACGCACGCCACGCCGATCACCGCGGACTGCCAGAGATCCTGATCCGCGACCTCGGCCACGGCCACGTTGAACGTGTTGCGGAGCTTGGCGGTGAGCGACCGAACCACCTGGCGCTTGTCCTTGAGGGATTCGCTGTCCGGCACCTGGAGGGTGACCATCAGCGTGCCGATGACCAACGGTACCCCGCTAGCCCTGTGGCCCCGAGGTCATCACAGGGCGTCGAGCAGTTTCTGGCGGAGGACCTCCAGCTTTTCGAAGTCGTCGACGGACGGTCGGGTCGGCGGCTTGCTCGGGAACTTGAGGTGCTGGACCGCTTCCGAAAGGATGCGCAGCTCGTCGTCGGTCAGCCGGACGGAGCGCATATGCGGCGCCGGCGCGGTCGGGACCGGGTGGACGGCATCGTCGTTGACGCCGGGCGACAGCGGCGCGTCGAGCTGTTCGGGCTCGGCGGACCGGAAGAGCTCGTCGCTGCCGCGCAGCTGGGCGCGGCGAAATCCGCGCATCACCCTCGGGCCGCGCGCACCCGCTCGCGTGGACGTTCCGCGCTCCCGGAGACCTCGATGGCGTCGCCATCGCCGCGATCCTGGGCGATGACGGCTTTGGCGAGAGCCCGGTAGGAGCGTGCCCCAGGCGAGTTCGGGGCGTACTCGAGGATCGACTGGCCTGCCAGAGGCGTCTCGGCAAACCTGATCGAGGAGTCGACGGTGATCGGGAACACCAGGTCGGGATACGCGCTCTTGACGAGGTCGAGCACCTCCTGGCTGTGCAGGGTGCGCGACTTGTACAACGTCGGCAGGATGCCCGCCACGCGGAGATGGCTGTTCAGCTTCGCGCGCACACGGTCGATGGTGCGCTGCAACTGCTGCATCCCTTTCATGCCGAAGTACTCGCACTGCAGGGGGATGATCACGTCGGTCGACGCGACCAGCGCGTTGATGCAGAGCAGGCCGAGCGACGGCGGACAGTCGATGACGACGTAGTCATAGCGACCGTCGATCGGCTCGAGCTTCTCCTTGAGGATCGACTCGCGGCCGAACTCGGTGACCAGCTGGAGCTCGGCCCCGCTGAGATCGATGTTGGCCGGGATGAAATCGAGGCCCATGCCTTCCGAGGTCAGGAGCACGTCGGCGACAGTGACGCGATGGTCGGTGAGGAGGTCGTAGATCGTCCGCTCCAGCTCGTCGGGCCGCCGGCACCCCATGTTGATGGTCAGATGACCCTGGGGATCGAGATCGACCGCGAGGACCTTGGGACCGGCCTCGGCGATGGCGGCCGCCAGGTTCACAGCGGTTGTGGTCTTGCCCACACCGCCCTTCTGGTTCGCGACCGAAATGATCCGCGTCATGACTGGCGCGGTGTCAAGAGATCGCAAAGGGAACGGGCGCGCCTCACTGAGCAGGTATCATAGCGAACCCGATTGCCTCTCTCGGCCGTGGGTCGGGAGCAAGTGCACTTGCAGCGGTCATTGACCCTTGAATCCGGGGTGGTGTTTGGTGTCTGAAGAACGTGTGAAGCCTCGCAGCCTGTTCGTTGACGAGGCTATCGCGCTTGCGCTCGAGAGCCGCTGGGCGGAGGCGCTTGCTGTCAATCAGGCGCTGGTCGAGCGCCACGGCGCCGAAGAGGACACGCTCAATCGCATCGGCAAGGCGCTGACCGAGCTTGGCCAGCGCGAGGAGGCGCTCGCGTCGTATTCGGCGTCCCTCCAGCTCAATCCGTTGAACCTGATCGCCCAGAAGAACGTGCGCAAGCTCACCGCCATGCTGGAGAGCAAGAGCACGGCCGCCGGCCTGGCGGCCGCAATCGACGTCGAGCTGTTCACCGAGGAGCCCGGCAAGAGCGCCATCACGGTCCTGAGCGCACCCTCGAAGTCGGCGACGGTCGCGATCACCCCCGGGGACGTCGTCGAGCTCTACCGGGAAGGGTCGACGCTCCGGGCGCAGACGTCGCGAGGCGTGTCGCTTGGCGAGGTGGACACCAAGATCGCCCGGCGGCTGATCCCGCTGATGGAGACGGGCAACCGGTACTCGGCAGCCGTCGCCCGGCTCGAGGACGAGCGGGTCGAGATCATCCTCCGTGAGACCTATCAGGCCTCCGAGAACGCCCGGAAGTCGTCGTTCCCGCTCGCCAAGGGTGGCCGTCGTGAGGAATTCCGCCCCTACGCCAAGGAGTCGCTCCTGTCATCTCGTGAGATCGACTCCACCCCGCTGGACGATGACGGCGAGGAGGTGGTCGGCCGGCCTATTGCAGACAACGCCGAGGACGACCTCGGGGAGCTGGGGATGAGCACGTTCCAGTCCGACGCCGAGGAGGCGCCACCCGGAGCCGACACCGAGGATGACGATGACTCGCGCCCCGAGGACGAGTACTAGCCGCAAGGAGCCCAAGGGTCGCACCGTCTCGCGCGAGCGGATCGACGGGTATCTCCCGATCGGGGCCTATGGGCTGATCGGCGACTGCCGCTCGGCGGCACTGGTCGGTCAGGACGGCAGCATCGACTGGCTCTGCCTGCCCCGATTCGACGACGACGCGCTCTTTGGCCGGATCCTCGACGCGAGCCGGGGTGGGAGCTGGCAACTCCATCCGGACGAGCCGCACCAGGTGCATCAGCGCTACCGGGACCGGACCAATCTGCTCGATACCGTCTTCGCCACCGGGACCGGCGTGGTCGTGGTCACCGACTTCATGCCGGTTGACGAGCACAGCGTCGTCCAGCACGCCAAGCCGCACAACCATGCCCGTGTGATCAGGTTGGTGGAGTGCCTCGCCGGCGAGATGACCATGCACCACGTCTTCGATCCCGCCCCAGGGTTCGCTCGCCTGCCGGTGTCGCTCAGCATTGATGACGGCCAGCTCCACGCCGATTCCCAGAAGCTCCATCTCTGTCTGAGCTCGACCGTCGAGCTGGACGGACCCGACGACAGCTTTCACGTTCGCGCGACCGACGCTGTCGCGTTCGCACTGCACACGGGGGTGGCCGGGACCTGCCGGGCAAGACCGTGGAGCGTCGAGCGAGCCCGTGCTTCGCTGCGTGACAGTCAGCGCTACTGGTGGCGATGGGTCGGCCAGGTCGACTACCACGGCCCCTACCAGCAGCATGTGTGGCGATCGGCGCTCGCGCTCAAGCTCATGACCTATGCGCCCACCGGCGCGATCATCGCCGCTCCGACGACGAGCCTTCCCGAGGACATCGGCGGCGAGCGCAACTGGGACTATCGATTCACATGGTTGCGGGATGCGGCGTTCACGCTCTACGCATTCTTTCAACTCGGGCTCACCGATGAGGCGACCGCGTATTTCGACTGGCTCACCCACCGGCATCTCACTGACCGCACGTCCTTGGATATCCCCAACCTCTTCGACCTGAGCGGGCACGCGCACCCCACCGAGCACACCCTCGACCACCTCGAGGGATATCGCGGTTCCAGGCCGGTGCGCGTCGGCAACGCCGCCGTCAATCAATTGCAGCTCGACGTGTACGGCGAGGTGCTCGACAGCGCCTATGTGTTCGCCCGCTTCGGTGGCGGCGTCATCAGCGACACGCTCTGGGAGGAGCTGAGCAACATCGTCGAGATCGCGATTCGGCGCTGGGAGGAGCCCGACTCATCGATCTGGGAAGTGCGCAGCGAGCGCCGCCAGTACGTGTACAGCAAGCTGATGTGCTGGGTCGCGGTTGATCGCGGCATCCGCATCGCGGATCGCTACGACCTGCCGTACGACAGGCCTTCGTGGCGGCGCGCGCGTCTGCGCATCCATCGTGCCATCACGGCTCGCGGCTGGTCGGAGCACCGCCATTCCTTCACACAGGAGTTCGACAGCGACGCGCTCGATGCCTCGATCCTGCGCATGCTCCAGGTGCGCTTCCTCCGCGACAAGGATCCGCGTCTGCACGCGACGGTTCGCGCCATTGCGCAACACCTCGGCGAAGGTGTGCTCGTCAACCGATACCGGATGGACGAGAGCGAGGACGGGCTGCGTGGCGACGAGGGCGCGTTCTTCCTCAGCTCATTCTGGCTGGTCGACGCGCTCGCGCACTGTGGCGAGCTCGAGGAGGCGGAGCGCCGCTTCGAGCGCCTGCTTCACTTCAGCTCACCGCTCGGCTTGTTCTCGGAGGAGGTGGACGTGCGCAGCGGCCAGCTGCTCGGCAACTTCCCGCAGGCGTTCACGCACCTGGCGCTCGTGGGCGCCGCTGTCAATATCGAGCGCGCCCGCCGGCGCACGCTCGGGGTCAAGGGACTGCGCAAGCCCGGAGGTCTCCCGAGGCGCTGACTGCATAAGTATGCAGGTGACCCGTATACTGCTCTGTCGTGGCCCAGTCGAAACCGCTTCGCGCCGCCGTCGTCGGCTCCACCGGGTACATCGGCATGCAATGCACCGCCCTGCTCGCCGGTCATCCCGATGTGGAGCTGACACGCGTCCTCGGCCGCAGCAGCGCCGGGAGCCGCTACTGCGACGTGGTTCCGGGAAGCGGGGTCGAGATGATCATCGAGGACAGCCTCGATCCCGGTGCGGCGGACGTGATCATGGCGGCGCTGCCCCACACAGTCGCGGCGTCATTGGCGCCCGGCTGGCTCGCGGCAGGCGCAACCGTCATCGACTGCTCCGCGGATTTCCGCCTGCGCGATGCAGCCGCGTATCAGCAGTGGTACGGCGTTGCGCATCCGTCACCGGACCTCCTCGGAGAGGCTGTGTACGCGATGGTCGAGCTCGAGCGCGCGCACCTCGCATCCGCCAATCTCATCGCGGTGCCGGGCTGCTATCCGACGGCCGCGCTGCTCGCCTGCGTGCCCGCGCTCCGTGCAGGGTTGATCGAACCGGACATCGTCGTCGACGCCAAGAGCGGGGTCAGCGGTGCCGGTCGCGAGGCAAAGGTCGCCAATCTCTTCGCGGAAGTCAACGAGTCGGTGCACGCCTATGGCGTCGCTGGACACCGCCACAAGTCCGAGATGCTCCAGCAGCTGCGTGTGGCCGCCGACGGTGATGTCCGGTTCACGTTCGTGCCCCATCTGATCCCGATGACCCGCGGCATCCTCGCCACCGCCTATCTGCGCCCGCGCCCTGGCGTGACCGAGACGCAGTTCCGCGACGTGTACGCGGCGTTCTGCGCCACCAGCCCGTTCCTCGACCACGTCGACAGGCCTCCGGCGACCAAGAGCGTGACCGGTACCAACCGCGCTGCGATCCACGCCGGATGGCAGGACGGCACGGCGGTTGTCACCGTGGCGATCGACAACCTCGGCAAGGGTGGCGGCGGGCAGGCTGTCCACGCCATGAACGTTCGCTTCGGGTTCGACGAGACGGCCGGGCTGGAGTCCCGCGTCCTGTGGCCGTGACCGCGCCGGTCGCGCAGGCTCGCGCGGGCGTGTGCGCCCCGATCGGCTTTCGCGGCGGCGTGGCCGCGGCTGGGATCAGGGGCGACGGCGATGCCGCGCGCACTGATCTTGCGGTGATCCGGTCGGACACGCCGGCTGTCGCCGCGGGCGTCTTCACGCGCAACACGGTCAAGGCAGCGCCGGTGGTGATCTCCCAGCTCACGCTCCGGCGTGGGACGCCGATCTCGGCGGTCGTGGTGAACGCCGGCAACGCCAACGCGTGCACCGGCGCGCAGGGATTCCGCGACGCGCTGGTGATGTGCGCGACCGCAGGTGACGCGCTCGACCTCGACCCCGGCGATGTGCTCGTGTGCAGCACCGGCGTGATCGGCAGGCCGATGCCGATGGACCGCGTCGTGCGCGGGATTCGCGAGGCCGCCCTGTCGATGTCACCGGCTGCCGGTGGCGAGATCGCGCGCGCGATCATGACGACGGACACAGTCGCCAAGGTGGCGGAGGCCACGTTCGTCGAGGCCGGCGTGACGTACACGGTCGGCGGCACCGCGAAAGGCGCAGGGATGCTCCACCCGGATATGGCCACGTTGCTGGCCTTCATCACCACTGACGCACCCATCGACGCGAGCGTCCTGCAGCCCGCGCTGTCGCGGGTCACCGACAGCACCTTCAACTGCGTGACCGTCGACGGTGACACCTCCACCAACGACTCCTGCATCCTGCTCGCCAACGGCGCGGCGGGTGGCGCGACGTTCGCCCCGGGATCGAGCGCCGCACGCGCCTTCGAGAGCGCGCTCTTCCAGGTCTGCGACTCGCTCGCGGAGCAGCTCGTCGCCGATGCCGAGGGCGCCACACGCCACTTTCGTGTCGCGATCGAGGGTGCTGCCGACGCTGACGAGGCGCGCATCGCCGCCCGCGTCATCGCGCAGAGCCCTCTTGTCAAGACGGCGATTCACGGCGGCGATCCCAACTGGGGGCGCATCGTCGCCGCGCTCGGGCGCAGCGGCGCGACCTTCACGCTCGATCGCTGCCGGGTCGCAATCGGTGGCCTCGTCGTCTTCGATCGAGGGGCTCCGGAAGCGGTCGAGGCTGACCGGATTCGGGTCGCCCTCTCACACCCGCGTCTCGACATCGACATCGATCTCGGCGCGGGCGACGCCTCCGGCCACGCGTGGGGCTGCGACCTGTCCGCCGACTACGTGCGCATCAACGCCGACTACACCACCTGATACGGAGCAACCACCACACCACCATGCCTGAACAGACCATCGACGAACGGATTCACCGCGCCGAGGTGCTCATCGAGGCACTCCCCTACATCAAGCGTTTCGCCGGCCACATCCTGGTGATCAAGGTCGGCGGCGCGGCGAGCGCCGCCGCCGACCTCGATGCGCTGCTCGAGGACGTCGTGCTCCTGCGCTTCGTCGGCATGCGACCGGTCATCGTCCATGGTGGAGGGGCGGAGATCAGCGCGTGGCAGGAGCGGATGGGCATCGAGACGAAGTTCGTGAACGGGCTCCGCGTGACCGACGCGCCGACGATGGAGATCGCGAAGATGGTGCTCACGGGCAAGATCGGGCCGGACATCGTCGCCCGCATTCACACCCTGGGCGCGGGAGCGATCGGGCTCTCCGGGGAGGATGGACCGACGCTCCTCGTGCGTCCGCGATCCGAGGCGGGAGGCGCGGACCTCGGCTATGTCGGCGACGTTGCGCAGGTCAATGCCGAGCCACTCATGGCGATCCTCGACCAGGGGCGCATTCCAGTGATGGCGTCGATCGGCCTCGGATACGACGGCCAGGCGTACAACGTGAACGCGGACACCGTCGCCGCCGAGGTTGCGGTGGCGCTCCACGCCAGCAAGCTCATTCTCATGACCGACGTCGAGGGAGTCCGCGACGGCGACGGCACCCTGATCAGCGCGCTCGACGCCGCCCACGCCCGTACGTTGCTTGGCAGCGGTGTCATCCACGACGGCATGATCCCCAAGGTCGAGGCCGCGATCCGGGCGACAGACGGTGGCTGTGCGACGCATATCATCGACGCCCGCGTACCCCACGCTCTGCTCCTCGAGCTGCTCACCGAACGTGGGGTCGGCACGATGCTCACGGGTGGTGAGACGGAGTGACTGCGGACGCGATGACACCGGTCGACGCGCTTGCCGCTCGCGCCAGGAGCGTGCTCATGGACACGTACCAGCGCCAGCCGATCGCCCTGCGCAGCGGCCACGGCGTCTGGGTCACCACCGACGACGGTCGTGAAATGCTCGACCTCGTCGCCGGGATCGCGGTGAACGTCCTCGGGCACAATCATCCGGCGCTGCGGCGGGCGATCGCAGACCAGGCCGCGACGCTGATGCACACCAGCAACCTGTATTACACCGAGCCGCAGCTGGAGCTTGCGGAGTTGCTGGTCGCGTCGGCGTTCCCGTCTCGTGTGTTCTTCTGCAACAGTGGCGCCGAAGCGAACGAAGGAGCCATCAAGCTGGCGCGCAAGTGGGGCAAGCTGCATCGTGACGGTGCGCACGTCATCATCTGCGCGCAGGGAGCTTTCCACGGACGCACCATGGGTGCCCTTGCGGCAACCGCGAACCCGCGGTATCGCAAGCCGTTTGAGCCGCTGCCCAAGGGTTTCGTGCACGTGCCGTACGACGATCTCGGCGCCCTCGAGCAATCGATCGACAGCGCGACCTGCGCGGTGATGCTCGAACCCATCGAGGGTGAGAGCGGCGTGATCCCACTCCAGCCTGGCCGGCTGGCGGCGGTTCGGCGGCTCTGCGACGAGCGCAACGTGCTGCTCATCCTCGACGAGGTCCAGACCGGCATGGGCCGCACCGGCCGCTGGTGGGCGTATCAGCACGAGGAGGCGGCGCCCGACGTGATGACCGTCGCGAAAGCACTGGGTGGTGGTGTTCCGATCGGCGCCATCCTTGCCGCGCCTCGCGCGGACGTCTTCGAGCCTGGCGACCATGGGTCCACGTTCGGCGGTGGGGCACTGGCATGTGCGGCAGCCGTCGCGGTGATGCGCACGGTCGAGAGCGAAGGACTCGTCGAGCACGCGGCTGCAGTCGGCGACTATCTGGCCGAATCGTTGAACGCACTCGCCGGCAGCGGTGCGCCGGTAGCGGGCGTTCGCGGCCGCGGCCTGATGCTCGGAGTCGCGTTGACCCGTGATGTCGCCCGTGACGTCGCCGCAGCCGCGCTGGACGAAGGCTTGATCGTCAATGCCATCGGCGAGCGGACGCTCCGTCTCGTGCCGCCGCTGATCATCACTCGCGACGAGGTCGATGAGGCGGTTCGGCGTCTGGGCAAAGCCTTCGAGTCGGTTGCCGCACGGAGCTCTGACTCGTGAGTGCCAGCGCACCACGGCTGGTGGGGCCGGCGGCGAAACCCGCGCGCCACCGCGCCATCCTCGCACTCGTCCGCGGCGGGGTCATCCGCACTCAGGACGATCTCGTGTCCGAGCTGCATCGCAGGCGCTTTCCGGTCACCCAGGCAACGGTGAGCCGTGACATCCGCGAGCTCGGTCTTCTCCGCGTCCACGATGATGCCGGACCCCGCTACATGGCACCGGTTGCCGAGCTCGACGTCGAGCAGACGATGCAGCGGCTCCGCAATGCCATCCGCGAGCACGTGCAGGCGATCGAATTCGTCGACCTCTTCGGCATCGTGCACACTGCACCGGGCTGCGCGCCCCTGGTGGGCGGTGCACTCGACGGCTCGCGGTTCGAGGAGGTCGCCGGGACCATCGCCGGCGATGACACGGTGCTGGTGATCGCACGCTCGAGACCCGCGGCACAGCGTCTCCTGCTCCGCCTCAACACGATGTCCGAGGAGGACCCGTGAGCGCGCGCGAACGCTGCGTGCTCGCCTACAGCGGCGGCCTCGACACGTCGGTCGCGATCCGCTGGCTGCAGGAGGAGCTCGGCTACGACGTCATCACGCTGACCGCCGATCTGGGTGAGTCCAAGGACGTCGACGCGGTCGCGACCAAGGCACTGCGCACCGGAGCGCTCAGCGCGCACGTCGCCGACGCGCGCCGGGTGTTCGTCGACTCCTTCTGTTTTCCAACCCTCGCCGCCGGCGCGCTGTACGAGGGCGTCTACCCGCTGGCCACCGCGCTCGCGCGTCCCCTGATCGCCAAGCTGCTGGTCGACGTCGCGCGCGAGGAGGGAGCGATCGCGGTGGCGCACGGTTGCACCGGCAAGGGCAACGACCAGGTCCGGTTCGACGTGGCCGTTGGTGCGCTCGCGCCCGAGCTTCGTGTGGTCGCGCCGGTGCGCGACTGGGACATGGGTCGCCCTCAGGAGCTGGACTACGCAGCCAGGCATGGCATCGAGGTCCCCGTGACCAAGAGCTCCCCGTACTCCGTGGACGCGAACCTCTGGGGTCGCAGCATCGAGGCAGGAGTGCTCGAGGACCCGTGGATCGAGCCCCCGCCCGACGTCTACGAGTGGACCGCGAGCGAGCACACCGCGGGTGTCGTCGTGGAGATCGGGTTCGAGCGCGGTGTCCCGGTGGCGCTCGACGGGCGTGTCCTCGAGGGCGACCGGCTCGTCGCCGAGCTCAACACGATCGCCGGGGCGCGTGGCATCGGACGCATCGACCATGTCGAGAACCGTCTGGTCGGCATCAAGTCGCGCGAGATCTACGAGGCTCCCGCGGCGGTCACGCTGTACGTCGCGCATCACGCGCTCGAGAGCCTCACGATCACTCGTGACGTGGCGCGATTCCAGCGCATCGTCGGTGATGAGTGGGCGCGGCTGGTGTACGACGGGCTGTGGTTCTCGGCGCTGCGTACCGCGCTCGATGCGTTCGTCCAGGAGACCCAGGTCCACGTCACCGGCGTGGTGCGTGTGCGCCTCGAGGGCGGTGCCGCCCGGGTCATCGGCCGGCGCGCCGACCGATCGCTCTACAGCAACAACCTCGCGACCTACGATCGCGTCAGCGACACGTTCGACCACGCATCGGCGCGCGGTTTCATCGAGTTGTTCGGCCTGCCGCTGCGCACGCAGACGAGGGTGCAGGGAGCGCTCGAGGACTCCGCCCCGCTGCATGTCGAGCGGCGCACGCAACGGCGTGGCGACTCCTGAGCGGCGGGCGCGCGGCGCGGCGCGCCCCACCAAGGTGTGGGCCGGCCGCCTGAGCGCGCCGACCTCCGAGCAGCTCGAACGATACACATCGAGCCTCGCGGTCGACCGGCGTCTCGGCGCCGATGACGTTGCCGGCTCGCGTGCTCACGCGCGCATGCTGCGCAGCATCGGCGTGCTGACGGCGGCGCAACACCGCGCAATCGATGCGGGGCTGCGCGCCATCGCCGCCGAACTGTCGAGTGGCGTCTTCACGGTGTCTCCAGGCGACGAGGACATCCATACAGCCGTCGAGCGCCGGCTGTTCGAGCTCGCGGGCCCCGTCGCGGGCATGCTGCACACGGGGCGCAGCCGCAACGACCAGGTCGCGACCGACCTGCGCATGTGGGCTCGGCGCGCGTGCACCGACCTGCTGGTGGCGCTCGCCGGGTTGCAGGAGGCCCTGATGACACGGGCCGGGGAGCATCGCACCGATCCGATGCCGGGATACACCCACCTGCAGCGCGCGCAGGTCGTGTCGCTTGGGCATCACCTGCTCGCCTATGTCGAGATGTTCGGCCGTGATGGCCTTCGCCTCGGCGCGGCGCGGCTCGCCTGCGACGAGCTGCCGCTCGGCAGCGGCGCGCTCGCCGGTTCCACGCTGCCGCTCGACCGTGAGCGGGTCGCCCACGAGCTCGGGTTCGGAAGGATCGCCGCCAACAGCATGGACGCTGTTGCCGACCGAGACTTCGCGGTGGAGCTCACCGCCGCGTGCGCGCTGACGATGGTGCACTGCTCGCGGCTCGGCGAGGAGCTGGTGCTGTGGTCGAGTGCCGAGTTCGGCTTCGCGAGCCTCCCCGACAGCCTCGCCACCGGCTCGTCGCTGATGCCTCAGAAAAAGAACGCCGACGTCGCGGAGCTGGCCCGGGGCAGAAGCGGCCGAGTGATCGGCGACGTGGTCGCGCTGCTCAGTGTCCTCAAGGGTCTGCCGCTCACGTACAACCGCGACCTGCAGGAGGACAAGGAGCCGCTTTTCGACGCGGTCGACACGACGGCGGCGACCATGCGGATGCTCACCGAGGTCATGTCAGCGGTGCGCTTCGACGTCGCGGCGATGCGCCGGGCAGCTGCCGATCCGGCGCTCCAGGCAACCGACATCGCGGAGCACCTGGTCGCCAACGGAGTCCCGTTCCGCGAGGCTCACACGATTGTCGGCGCGGTCGTGGCGCGAACACTCGCCGAGGGCCGGACCCTCGCCGATCTGAGCGTTGAGGA
>CABDZJ010000018.1_pt1 | contig 91678 bp, 91 predicted proteins | sample 3132161 | NCBI WGS metagenome assembly CABDZJ01 (sample SAMEA5534340, study PRJEB31848) | metagenome | biome: tundra; feature: field; material: soil | place: USA | collected 2013-05 | depth 0.45 m | reverse complement strand
GCCATGGCACACTAACGACCTTCTGTAGCGCCTCCCGTTCCGGAGATCATCAAATGGCACTCGTTAGACCAGTCCTGCTCACCGCAGACGGCCAAGCCGCGCTCATCGCCGAAATGCGCGAGCTCATCGATTCCAAGCGTCCTGAAGTCGTCCAGCGGGTTGCCACCGCCCGCGCCGAAGGTGATCTGCGCGAGAACTTCGCCTACCACGATGCCAGGCGCGAACTGGGTCTCCTCGACGGCCGCGTACAGACCATCGAAGGGATGCTCCGACATGCACTGATCGTCGAGGCCGCCCCGTATGACGGTACCGTGGGCTTAGGCGCGACTGTCGTGGTGCGGGATGATTTCGGGGACTCCGAGTACACCATCGTTGTGCCAGCTGAGGCAGACATCGCCCGTCAGCGGATCTCGCTGGACTCGCCTTTGGGAGCCGCGATCTCCGGCCACCGCGCCGGCGACGAGGTGAGTGTCGACAGTCCTGGAGGGATCCACCGAGTCGCCATCGTCCACGTGCGCTGACACGGGCGGCGGATACGCCTCGACGTTGCCGACACAGTCGCCCTGGCCGTACTGCAGACTGGCACCGAAGAGCACCTGTCTGTCGGTTAGCAGGTGTAGTGCTCTAACGAGGAATAAGGGGTTTTCCTGCAAAAGGCATAAATCCCCCGGCTCCGGCCAGATGCCGCCGTAACAAGAGATTGTGGGAGTCAAGCGCAAACATAGCGCTTACAGTTTTGACCGACCCGCCCACTGTAGACGTCCGGGAGATACGTGACACCGCGGGTCCAAGAGATGCTTGGCGGTGTACGGCGCGTCCGCCTGATGCTTGACACGGCCGGCCCCCCTCCAGTCCGCTCGGCCGCAAGGACTAAGCGCCATCGGAGGGACCAGGTTCGTGCTTGTGGAGGTGAACGTGGTCAACGGGGTGGTCTACGATGAGCACGACCCGGGGCCGTCCAGGACGGGGCGCTCCAGACGCTCGAGGCGTCGGACGCTGGCGGCGGCGTGCAGCAGGATGTGGGCTTGGCCGGCGGGGAGGTGGCCCACAACAGCGCGGGCTGCGTCGATGCTGCCGGCGGCTTGGGCGGGGGCGCTTGCCGGGAGGTGAATGGTGCTGGTGTAGACGGCGGTGAGGATGGTTCCCAGGACGGTGACGCCGGCGAGGCTGCGGAGTTCGTAGGAGACCGACTCGATGGAGGAGGCCATGCCGGCGCGCTGCGGCGGGGCGCCGCTGATGATCGCGACTGAGGCCGCGACCATGACGGTGCCCAGGCCCACGCCGACCAGGACGAGGCCCGGCACGACCCATGCCGGGCTCCGGCCGCCCCCCAGCAGGGGGGGCCACACCGGGGGCCAGCAGCAACGTGACCAGAACGCCGAGGGCGCCCAGGAGAAGACCGCCGCCGATCAGCGGGCGCACCCCGGTGCGGTGGAGCAGGCCGCCGGCCAGCACGCTCACGGGCAGGGAGCCGATCGCGAACGCAGTCACGATCAGACCCGCATGTAGGGGGGTCAGACCCACGACGAGCTGCATGCGCTGGGTGAGGAGGAGTTCGATGCCGGCTGTGGCGGCCATCGCCAGCGCGGCCGCGATCACCCCGGTGAGCAGGCTCCGGTTGCGGAACAGGGAGAAGTTACACGAACGTGTCGTCCGCACTTGTCAGTCATTGATCAAGACCAGGAGCAGCCGAACTCCTAGGAGCGAGCACCGACCACGCTGAGCGCGCAGATACGAGCCTGCCGCTGAGTGCGTCAGATGCTACAAACGGCCCGGGCGAGCCATGACCAATGGCCCTTGAACCTCATGCGGCCGGGTTGGACAGTTGAAGGTGTGTTGATGGCACTACGTGATCGCTATTTGGCCGAAGGAGGGTTCGTGCATGACGAGTGCGCCTGATATCGGTAGGCCAGCCCAAGGCACGACCTGGCGCGTCCGCCACCCCTTGCCACGGGCAGCCCGTCGAGTCGCCGCGCTACGCGACGCCGGAGCAATCACCCAAGAGGAGTTCGAGGCGAAGAAACGTGAGCTTTTCAGCCGGATATGACGCTATATCTCGCGCGGCGACTGGCTCTGGGGGAGTCCGCTCGGAATCGGATCGGGCCTACCCGTCCCGCAGCCGTCACGCTCGATGCAGAGGGGGCCCGGAAGTCGCTCTCAATGTCGCAGCTGAGACAGATCGGAACTGCCGGGTTCAGCCGGGGTTGTCGGCGATGGGCGATCCCCAAGCTAGATCCCGGACGACGTAGATAGGCCCGAGATGACGAGTATTCCGAGAGTGGTGGTCATCGGGGCGGGGTCCACCGGTGCCGCCACCGCTCACGATCTGGCGCTCAGGGGTTTTCTCGTGACCGTGGTGGAGCGGGGTGAGATCGCCTCCGGTACCAGCGGGCGTAACCACTGTCTGCTTCACTCTGGTGGCCGGTACGCCGTGAACGATCAGGAGTCGGCTCGGGAGTGCATCTCCGAACGGCGGACCCTGGAAGAGATCATGCCCGATTTGCTGGAACGCAACGGCGGCCTGTTCGTGGCGCTGAACGAGGAGGACCTTGCCTTCAAGGAGACATTTCTCGCGGCCTGCGAAGTTTGCGGCATCCCCGCCCGCGAGCTTCCCCTCGCTCGGGTCCGGAAAATGGAGCCGTTTCTGAACCCCGACGTCCTGGCTGCCGTGGAGGTGCCCGACGCGGTCTTCGAGCCCTTCCACTTCTGCCTGGCTTTCCTCGCCACAGCCAGGACGAACGGGGCCGAGGTCCGCACATATAACGAGGTCCTGGAGTTGCGAACCGAGGGAGGAGCGGTGAGCGGGCTGAAGGTCAGGGATCATCGCACTGGCGTGACCTCGATGATCGGCGCGGACCTTGTGGTCAACGCCGCCGGGCCGTGGGTCGGAGAGATCGCTGCGATGGCTGGACTGAGCGTCCCCGTGACCCCCACGCCCGGAGTGATGGTGACGATGGATGTGCGCCTCAACAACCTGGTAATCAACCGGCTCAACCGTCCGGCGGACGGCGACATTGTGGTGCCGCAACGGGCCACCTCCATCATCGGGACGACCTCCTGGGTGGTTGAGGATCCCGACCTCATTCCGGTACCCCCGGACCATGTCAGCAGGATGCTGGCCTGCGGACAGCAATTGATCCCGGCGGTGGCGAAGGTGAAAGTTAGGGCCACGGTGGCGGTCGCTAGACCGCTGGTGAATAAGACGGGGGGCGATTCGCGGAATGTCAGCCGCACCTTCGAGTGCTTCGACCACGCTGCCGAAGGGGTGGAGGGACTGGTGACCATCGCCGGAGGGAAGACGACAAGTTCCAGAGCGATGGCCGAGCGCGTCGCCGACGTGGTGTGCGCCAAGCTGGACAAACAGGTGCCGTGCCGGACTCGGGAAACCGCCCTTGTTTCTTATCGGGATTACTACCGATGAGCTCTGCCACCCAAGGCTTCGCTGAGGCGCGCCTCGAGATACTGCGCCAGGGGCCGCGAGAGACGCCCCACTTCGAGACCTTCACCGTGAGCGTGCCCGCGGAAGCCAAGGTCCTGGATGCCCTGGACGCCGTGTGGGCCGAGCGCGACCACGGGCTGCTCTTCCGCCGTGCCTGCCATCACTCATCCTGCGGAGCGTGTGCCATGCGGATCAACGGCAGGGAGAGGCTGCCCTGCATCACCCCCTACCGGGTGGCGGCCTCCGAGCGGACTCCGGTGCGGCTGGAGCCGCTCCGCAACATGCCGGTGGTGGCCGACCTCGTGGTCGACGTCTCCGGCTTCTTCAACCGCATGTCTGCGTCTGACCTGGTGATCACGCGTGTTGCCGAGAGCACCCTTCCGCTGAGCGTCGACCCTCTTCCCGCAGGCCTGGAGCCCCGGCAGATTGTCGCGCCGGACGACATACCCGATCTGACGCGGTTCGAGACCTGCATCGAGTGCGGTATCTGTATCAGCGTTTGTCCGTCGATGGCTGCGGATGACGGCTTCCTGGGGCCGGCCGCGCTGGCGGGAATCCACCGTACGCGAGAAGCGACCCCGGACCGGGGCGAGGCCGAGCATCTGCTCGACCTGGCCGACAGCGAGGACGGAGTATGGCGCTGCCACAGCTCCTTCGAGTGCACGGCTGCCTGTCCGCAGTCGGTCGATCCCGCCGGCCGGATCATGAGTCTTCGGGGTCAAGCAGTCAGACGCCGCTGGAAGCGACTTTGGGGGATGTGAGACGGACACGCCCTCGTCGACACCCGCACGGTCTGCCAGCCGGTGGTACGACGTTCGTGGGCGCCATCTCGGCGCCTACGCCTACCTGTTCAACCGCCTCACCGGTATCGGGCTGGTTCTGTATCTGTATTTCCATCTGGCCGTTCTGAGCCTCCTGTCCCGGGGCGAGGCGACCTGGAATGGCTTCCTCGCCGGGGCCCAGGGCCCCTTCTTCACCGCCCTCGATGTTTTGGTTCTAGTGGGGGTGCTCTTCCACAGCCTGAACGGGATACGGCTGGCCGTCACGGGTGTCGGGGTGGCGGTCCGCTGGCAGCGTCAGCTCCTGCTCGGGCTGGCCGCTTTGGGGGTCGTCCTCTTCCTGGTGGCGGGCTTGGTTTGGAGCCTGCGCGGATGATGAGATTGGTTCCGTCGCGGCACACGCGGTCGAGCGCCGGTTGGCTCTGGCAGGCAGCAACCGGCGTGCTGCTCGTGCCGCTCTTGGCGCTGCACATCATTGCCCAGCACTTCGTGGTGAAGGGAGGGGAGAGGAACTTTTGGGAGGTGGTCTCCTACCTGAGTCACCCTGCCATCATGGTCGTGGAGGTGCTCTTCCTGATTGTGGTGACCACCCACGCGATGCTGGGAATCCGATCGATCCTCTTTGATCTTGGCCTCCCCCAGCGGCTTCGCGCGAACGCCGGTCGCGTGCTGACTGGGCTGGGGATAGTCACGGCCGCCTACGGGGTCTGGTTGACGATCACGATCGTCCGGTGATCGCGTCAGACGAGATTAGTTTGGTCAACCCCGACCCGAGCTCGACAAGCAGATCCAACCGTCAGAGCGACTCCATGTCGGCGGAGAAATGGAGTCGCGCCCGAGGGTGACGGGGTCGGGGGCCTCTGCTTGCTCAGCGAGATTGGTGAACATGGCTCGGACCCCGTCTCGGAAATACGGACTAACGTGACCCGCCGCCCCTTCAATGCCCGGCGCCATGGCCAGCCTCATCGCCGGCGCGGCATTGGGTCTGCTCGCCGAAGCAATCGCGATCGGTGTGGGAAGTGCTGGCCTCGCCGCGCGTGGGATCGGAATCGTCCCCAGCGTCGGCGACTTCGCGCAGCTGCTCGTCGGCGGCGCTGCTGCAGCCGCACTCTGGGCGGCGATTGGGGTCGGGGTTGGCGCGACCATCCGCAGTCAGATCGGAGCGGCCATCAGCCTGGTGGTGTGGCTGTTGTTCATTGAGATGACCGTGATCGGAGTGGCGCCGGCCGTCGGCAAGTTCTTGCCGGGCGCAAGTGGCGGCGCGCTCGCAGGAGCGATGCTGCAACAGACCGCGACGTATCTGCTGGTTCCCGCGTTGGGTGCGCTGCTCATCGTTGCCTACGCCGTCGTGGCTACAGGCGCGGGATTGATCGCCACTGCTCGCCGAGACATTACCTAGAGGAGTGCAATGCAGAATCGCAGCTCCCTCCTCCTGGCTGTCGCCGTCGGTGCGGTCATTGTCGTGATCATCATTCTCCATCTCACTGGCGTCCTCGGCGCCAATCTCCACGGCTAGCGATGGACATGCCTGCGCGCACCGAGCCGATCGGGCTTCAGGTGATCAACACCGCACAGTTGGTGAGCAGCGCGCTCGACGTTGCGCTGACGGCGGCGGGAGGGTCGCTCGGAATGTGGCGCATTCTGGTGGCCGCCTCGGGGAAGGCCCAACGGCATGGAGCGCACCCGGCGTTCTCTGAGGCGGTCGGCGTCGTGGTGTGGGCGCTGTCAGACGACGTGCATCGCATGGAGGTTGCAGGGCTCGTCGTGCGACAGCCCGATCCCCAAAAATCGGATGAACCAAGGGTCGAGCTGACCGACGCCGGTGGGGCGCTATTCCATGGCCTTCTGCGTGTAGTGGTCGCATTCGACATACGATTCGGACAGGGCTTGCTGCCGAGGACATGGATGCATTCAGCAGCGTGCTGACGCGGCTTGGCAGCAATGTTGCTGCTGCAGAGCCAAGCTGAGGGTCGTTTAGATAGACCACAGTTATCGTTCCGGCGATCGTGTCGAAGCCTACGATGGGGCGAGAACTGGAGGCGTCCTAACCTCGGGGAGTGTGCATCGCCCCGGGTGGTCAGGCATCACCGGATCATGTGCCCTCGCTGACGTCTGGACCGGTGGACGCGGGGTCCGTGATCGTGGCAGGACTCTGCCGTTTGCGCCGACCGCTTCGATCGCCATTCCCGTACGCCGACCCGTTGCGAGAACGGTTGAGGAGCTGCTCTTCGGCGGGAGACGACGGCCTGGCTAGCGCGGGGAGTAGCGACTGCCGTGCCAGCCCGCTCAGGGCCCCTGCCTGCTGGATGATCTCGGCAAGCGCGCCGGTGACACCCTGGGCGCCGTTGAGCACGGTGAACTGGTCGATATGCGCGAAGGGGGCGGCTGCGGCGGCCACGATCTCAGGCAACTTCTCGGCAATCTGCTGAGCGATGACCGCCTCCTGGTTCTGGCTCAGCGCCGCGGCACGCCGCTCGATGCCCGACGCCTCGGCCCCCATGCGGGCGCGTACCGCATCCGCTTCGGCGAGCCCCTTCGCCTTGGTGGCGTCCGCCTCAGCCTGACCGGTGAGCCGGGTCGCATCAGCTTGAGCGGTGGCCTGCATTCTGAGCGCGGCGGCTTGTGCTTCCGCCTGCACCTTGGTCTGCGCAGCGATGGCGTCCGCGCGCAGGCGGACCTCCTGCGCCTCGGCCTCAGCTTGGTGGATACGTACATCACGGCCTGCGGCCGCGAGCGTGGTCTGCCGGTAGGCTTCAGCATCGGCCGGCCGGCGCACGTCGACCTGGAGCTGCTGCTCCTTCTGCTCAGCCTGGAGCTCGGCGACCCGGGTCTGCTCGATGACCACCGCCTGGTTGGCCTTCGCCTCGGACAGCGGTCCCTGCTGCGCGGCGAGCTGAGTCGCGGTGTCGACCTCGGCCTGGTAGCCGGCTTTCTTGATGTTGGTGTCGCGCTGGGATTCCGCCATCAGCGCCTGCGCGATCTGCTCCTGGATGACCGCCGCGCGCTCGGAATTGGCACGCGCGATGCGAGCGTTCTGCTCGACCGCTGCCTGATGCGGCGCGGCGAGGTTCTCGATGTAGTTGGACGGACTCGTGATTGACTGAATCTGGAAGCTGTCGATCACCAGACCAAAAGCCTCCATCTCCTGCGAGCAGCGATCGCGCACCTGCTGGGCGAACTTGTCCTGGTCGCTGATGATGTCCTCGACGGTCATCGAGCCGGCGATCGCGCGCAGGTGACCGACGAACACGTTCTGGACCTTGGTTTCGAGCTCCTGGGCGGGCCGGTCGAGGAAGCGCCGGGCCGCGTTGGCAATGGACCGGTAGTCGTCACCCACCTTGTAGACGATCACGCCGCGCAAGTCCACGCGGATCTTCTGCTGCGACACGCATGCGACGCCGATCTCGCTCTCATGCGCCTCGAGCGACAGGCGCCTAACCTTGGTGATGCCCGGCGCGACGAGACATCCACGGCCGGTGACGATGCGGAAGCCCATGCTCTCCCCGACGCCGTCAGGGCGCTGGCCAGTCCGGAACCCGGAGATGATCAGTGCCTCGTCCGGTTCGGCGACACGCCATGCCGCACGAACCAGCAGCACGATCATCACCAAGGCGCCAGCGATGATTCCCAGGATCACGTAGGCCAGCGTCGTCATCGTGGCAACCTCATGGTGTCGGTCGCCGCCACCTCAACGGTGCGGCTGCCCTGCTACCCACCACTCCCTTTCCCTCAAGCGCTTTGCGGAATCGCCTGGTACGTTTCCCAACTGACTCTCGCTAACAGCCAGCGATTGCGCACGTCCATATATTCGACGATGGCTTCCTCGCCCGCGTGGGTCGCCTGCACGAGCCCCTGTGGATGATCCTGGTCTGTCTGTTCCAGGCGTTCCTTCGATGGGATTTGGAGTTTGTGGGCGGCGAAGAGACCCAGCGCGTCCTGCCGCTGAAGCCGACGCAACTTGTCCCGATTGCTCTCGACGGGAACTTCCCGAGCCATCGCTTCTTCCTTCAGCGCCCAGTTGGATGCGTTCACAATACGTGTACCCGCTGCCACCTGTTACCAACCTCCCGAAGCGGTAGCCCTTCGGGAATCCCGGAAGGCCGAGGTTCACCACTGTCGGGCGGGCGATCTGCTCACAGCGAGCTGGCTCACCCAGAGTGCAACTACCTCACCAGAGGGTGATCCGTGAGGAAGCCACCGTGGCATCGCGCCATCCGGGTGGGCTATTCACTAGAGTGAGTAGCCCATTCGGTCGATGGTCGGCCTCGGCAGGCACTCTCGGCTCGCGCAGCAAAGGCGACTGTCGCCGACTCCCCGCTGTCTCTTAGCGGCAACGCAGAACAGGCACGGAGGCCTCGGAGAGTGAACGTGCGAGCGGCCGTGGCGTCCCGGAGTGCCGACGACGAGGCCGTCGTCGCTGCTGAGATCCTCATCATTCGAGGCAAGGAACAAGGGCGCCTATCCCCCGACGACGTCCTCCAGGGCCTTCCCGTCGCCGAAGCTGAACCCGATCAACTGGAGCGCGTCTTCCAGGTCTTCCGGGAGATGGGCATCGCGATCAGCGACAGCGATGACGACGCCGGAGAGGGCGACGATCCGGACGACCAGACAAGCCCCACCGAGTTGGTCGACACATTCTTCCTCGATGACCCGATCCGGATGTACCTCAAGGAGATCGGGCGCATTGCCCTCCTGCGCAAGGAGCAGGAGGTCGAGTACGCCCAACTGATCGAGCGAGGCGACGAAGCTGCGCGCGACAAGCTCACCGAGGCCAACCTCCGCTTGGTCGTGTCCATCGCCAAGAAATACATCGGCCGCGGCATGCCCTTCCTCGATCTCATCCAGGAGGGCAACACAGGCTTGATGCGCGCCGTTATGAAGTTTGACTACCGAAGGGGCTACAAGTTCTCGACCTACGCGACCTGGTGGATTCGCCAGGCAGTCAGCAGGGCTCTGGCCGACCAGTCGCGCACCATCCGCGTCCCGGTGCACATGGGCGAGGTCATCAACAAGCTCGTCCGTGTCTCGAGGCGTCTCTTTCAGGAACTCGGCCGCGAGCCCGACGACGAGGAGATCGCGGAGGAGATGGGTCTCACGCCCGAAAAGGTGCGGGAGGCGCTCAGGATCTCTCGGGAGCCCGTTTCGTTGTCCAGCCCGATCGGGGAGGAGGGGGATGCAGAACTCGGCGACTTCGTCGAGGACACGCAGGCGATCGCGCCGTCGGAGGCGGCCTCACTGACCATGCTACACATGGAGGTTGAGAACATCCTCGACACGTTGACCCCGCGCGAACGTCGTGTCCTGCAGCTCCGCTTCGGCCTCGTCGACGCCCGTCAGCTGACATTGGAGGAGGTCGGCAAGCGATTCGGCGTCACTCGCGAACGCATTCGTCAGATTGAGGCCAAGGCGCTGCGCAAGCTACGTCACCCATCGCGCAGCAAGAGGTTGACCGACTTCCTCGAGTAAACTCGCACGGCACGGCGCAGTGTTGCGACAAAGCAGAGGATCCCGCACTCACGCCGCGGGTGACGCTTGAGCTGCACGTCCACCGATCCAACCGCCGGGCACCACTGAGGCGGGCAACGGCCTCCCGAAAATGCCTACGTAATCGCCACGCCCGTCACTCGCGTCTGAGCGTGATCCAGAGATCGGGCTTCACCATCGCCGCCAGGAGCTGTGGCCAGAACCTCGGACCGTTGCAACTGACGCCGACGACCTCGTCCTCGGCGACGTCGAACGAACGCTCCACGCTGCGGTGCCTGCCGGACCCGAGACGCAAGGTGTGATGCCCAGGGGCTACATCCACCTCGACTGTCTCCTTGTTGGCAATCGTCCCCACCACGATGCCGTCGATCGCGATATTCCACTGCTCACTCCGCGCACCAATACCGATCCCACTCCACGCTCGAACCAACCTAACTGTCGCGTCGCTCACAGCTCCCTCGTGTGCGCGGTGATGTTGGGTGACAGCCGCTGCAGCGGCGCGGACGTCCCCTCGACCGCCGCGAGCCCCGACGCGCAAGAGGAAATAGACGATGAGCGCAGCCGCCACCACGATGGCGATGATGATCTGGACGACGTGGGTGCCAGAACCACCCAGGATGCCTGCAACCATTGCCGCGGCTCGCGACGCGATGGGCATGCGTTGCGCGTGATCCAGGAGCGTGCCGTCACCCATCGTCGGTACCTCCTATGCGCTGTATCCGTCGAACCGCACCAGCGGGTGGGACCTGACCGCCGCCGCTCGGTGATCGCTGCGCTGACGCGCCGGTGATGAGCCGCTCGCGGTCGAACAACGCCACGACGATGCGAAAGAGAACCACGTCGGCGACGAGCAGGATCAGCGCGAACACCACCGCGAGGGTGACGCTCGGCGCGAAGACATTGAAGGACACCAAGGCCACGACTGCGAGCGGCGGAATGCTCGAGAGGGTGCCCAACTGCTGAGCAACCCGGACGTCGCTCGCTCGAGTCGAGATGCCGATGCCCACCCAGATCGACCATCCCGCCAAGAGTGGTGCGAAGAGGATCTCCGCCAGGATATGGGGACCTTGCCCCAGGGCGGAGACCACAGCCGCATTGCTGGCAAAGAGGTGGGCACAGACCTGGATAACGGCGAAGAGCACATAGGCGATGCCGACCGCGGGAACAACGACACCGAGCGCCTTGCCGAGGAGCAGTTCCTCGCGGCGCAGCGGGGTGGTCAGCAGGGGTTCGAGGGTGCCCTGCTCACGCTCTCCGACCACGGAGTACGCGGCAATGACAGCGGGAAGCATGGCGGGCGCAATCAACAGCACGAGAAATGTGGCGCCGACGGCCTTATCCACAACACTTGGCGCCACCGACGGGCCGATGCGAAAGATGGTGATCAGGGGTTCGATGAGGAAGACGAGCGGGAGCACCGCCATGGTCCCAACGATGAAGGGGCTGCGCCGGTATTCACGGAGCTCCTTGCGAAGCACCGCACCAAGACGTCCGAAGCTGAACTTCATCGCTGCGATGCCTTCGAGTCGTCGTCGACCAACTGCAGGTAGACGTCCTCAAGGGAGTGCCGGGACTCGCTGATCGAGACCACGTCGGCACCCGCGGCGACGAGTGCTCGGGTCACATGCGGCGCGATATTCCTCGGATCGGCGACGTTGAGCACGTAGCTGCTCGTCCCCTCGGGTCGCCAGTTCTCGACGCCATCGGTGCTCTTGAAGACATCATCTGGCGCGACGAGTGGCGACAACGTCTCGACGACCAGCGACCGGCTGAAAAGCTGCTCACGGAGTTCGTCAGGCCGGCCCACCAGGCGGAGCGTTGTGTTGAGGATCGCGACGCGATCGCACAGCCGCTCCGCCTCCTCCAGGCGGTGGGTGGTGAGGAACACGGTGACCCCGCGCTGGCGCAGCCCGTTGATGAGGTCATTCACCTCACGCGTCGCGACGGGGTCCAACCCGGACGTTGGCTCATCGAGGAACATGACCGCAGGGTCGTTGAGCAGCGCGCGTGCAAGTCCAACACGCTGCAGGAGTCCCTTGGACAGACTCCCGCAGAGGTCGCGTGCCCGCGCCGTGAGGTTGACCGCCTCGAGCGCCTCGCCGATCCGAGCAGCCGCGTTGCGCTGCTCGTAGAGACCCGCGAAGAGTTGGAGGTTCTCGGTTACCGTGAGGCGTCGGTACAGCCCCGGGTTTTCCAGCATGATCGCGATCCGCTGACGGATCTCCGCTCCGTTGTCTGAGGTCAAGGGAATCCCGGCGACGCTTGCCGAGCCAGATGTTGGTGCTATCAGTGTCCCCAACGTTCGAACGGTGGTCGTCTTCCCCGCCCCGTTGGGTCCGAGGAAACCGAACACCTCGCCCTGTGCGACAGAGAACGAGACGTCCTCGAACGCGGTGCGCTCGCCGAAGCGCTTGGTGAGGTGGTCGACGACCAACGCAGGAGGCTTGCCGGAGAGGTGCTCCCCACGGACAGCGGTGGTCGCGTCGGCCACCATAGCTCCATGATATCATCTCAATAGCCCCGCGTCAACCTCACGAGGACAGCCATGAGTTTGGAGAAACCCAAAGGCAGAATCTCGCTCGCGCTGACACCCGCCCTCGTCACTGAGCAGCCGCCGCGTGCGCTGTCTGGTTGGTCAGCCCTCGTCGCCTCGGTGATTCTGCTCATCGCGGGCGCCGGCCTCCTCAGCCGCGGCCTCATTGAGCGATTCCATGGGGCTGGTGCATCCGGCGCGCTGATCGGCATCGGTGTGCCGCTTGTCGTCCTCGCAGTCGCCGGCTTGCGAGGGCTGATATCGGTCACACCCGGTGAGGCGGTGGTGCTCCGACTTGCCGGCAGCTACCAGGGCACGGTCCGTCGGCCGGGCCTCTGGTGGGTGCACCCCGGGGCTCGACGCGACCGGGTTTCCACCAGGATCCGCAACCACGAGACGGGCATGCTCAAGGTCAACGATGGCGACGGCAATCCGATCGAGATCGCCGCCGCCGTCGTCTGGGTTGTTGAAGACACGGCGCGGGCGCTCTTTGCGGTCGACAACTATGTTGAATTCGTTCGCGTCCAGGCCGAGGCCAGTGTGCGTCACATCGCGAGCGGCTACGCCTACGACACGCGCGGGAGCGACATCCCTTCACTGCGCGAAAACGCCGATCAGATCAACGAGGAACTCTCCTCGGAGATCGCCGCCCGCGTCACCGCCGCCGGCGTGAGGGTCATCGAATCTCGGCTGACCCGGCTCGCGTATGCGCCCGAAATCGCCCAGGCGATGCTCAGGGTCCAGCAGGCGAACGCCGTGGTGGCCGCCCGCCATCGAATCGTGGAGGGCGCCGTCGGCATGGTCGAACGCGCCCTGGATCGGCTGTCGGCAGACGCGGTGGTCGAACTCGACGAGGAGCGCAAGGCAACCATGGTGGGCAATCTGCTCGTCGTGCTCTGCAGCGACCACGACCTGCAACCCGTGGTCAACGCCGGCTCGTTGTACTGATGAGCGAGGTTGCCGACACGGCTACGGTGCTCCCGATACGGAGGAAGTCCGTGCTGCTCCGGCTCGATCCCGAGGTGCACAACGCGTTGGCTCGGTGGGCGGGGGACGAGTTTCGCAGCACCAACGCCCAGATCGAATTCGTCCTCCGTCGAGCACTTGTCGACGCAGGCCGGGTCCCCTCAGTCCGCCTGACTCGAAGACGCGCTCCGATCAAGCGCTGACGGCAACGATGACGCATCTTCAAGACGAAGGATCCAGTACGAGTGGGTGCGTGTTGGTCGTGAGCCGCCGAGCCACGGTGGTGTGAACAGAGCGCAGTCCTTATGGCGGGGTTGCAGGCGCGAGGCTTTCGGGATCAGGCTTCTCGGGTGACGCTCGCAACGACTGGTCCGCTCATCGGCCGCGCCCGCCGCGGGCTGGTTGAGCGTGACCCCGACGCGATGCTCGAGGCCGTCGAGCTCGCACGTCGAGGCCACCGCATCCTCGATCACGCGGGGACGTGTGAGGACGCCGCCGCGGTCTTCGGAGCCCAGGGGCGCCTGGCCGACGCTCACATCTTGTTGGCTGAAGCGTTGGACCTCTACGACACGATCGGGGCCGACTGGTACGCAGCGCGCGCAAACGCCAATCTTCGAGCCTTCGGCGCGCGGCGCGGCAGCCGCGGGACTCGCGGGCGTGCGGTGACCGGATGGGACAGCCTCACGAAGAGCGAACGTTCGGTCGCTGAGCTTGTCGCCGAGGGCCTGACCAATCGTGCGGTCGGCAAGCGCCTGTTCATCTCACCACACACCGTGAACAGCCACCTCCGCCACTCGTTCCAGAAGCTCGACGTGTCGACACGGGCCGCCCTTGCAGCCAAGGTCAGTCGCGCCCAATCATCCTGATCCGAAATCACGCATTCGAGTGATGTCTCGGTGCCGGCACTCTTCCAGACTCCGACTCGACCAATACCACAACGGAGGAACCCAGATGCAGAGCTTGGCCTTTGTCGCACCGATGATTCCAGGGAAGACCGACATGGACCGCGCGGCCTTGCAGTCGTGCGCGAACGGCGAGCGGCAGGCAGCCCACGAGGCCTCGCGCAAGCGGGCCGGAATCTCCCGCGAAGCCGTGTGGATCCAGTCGACCCCAGGCGGCGATTTCGCCGTCGTCTATCTCGAGGCAGATGATCTGCAGGTGGCATTCGCCGCGTTGAGCGCATCCCCGGATCCATTCGACAGCTGGTTTCGCGAGCACACTCTCGAAGCCCACGGCATCGACCTCGCGAATGCATTCCCGCCGCCGGAACAGGCTCTGGATTTCCGCCGTGAGAACGCAAGCTCGGCGAGCGCGCCGACCGCCGCGGGAGCGCGGGCGTAGATTGAGATGAAGCGCGGGGAGCCTCGCTGATGCGGGGCTCCCTTAGCGCCGAGGGCTGAAAGAACTCAGCCAGGTCCACCCAGGGTGCGATGACACGCCAGAGAGCGACGGTCGAGCCAGCTCGGTGATCGGTATAACCTGATGGTCGTCTTCGCCAGAGTGGGGGACTCAAACGGAGTGGCGTACAGAGCCGAACGTTCGAACTGTGTGAGCGTACTTTCGGCTGACACAAGCGCTAGAGTTGCGCGCGAACCAGCTTCTCTGCTGACGCCAAGGAGCGCAAATGGGTGCCCTTCAGGTCCTTCCCGTGCACGAAAATGATCAGGACAGGGCTTTCGCCACCCTCCTGGTGGCGTTCGCAGCCGACCCAGTCGAACGCTGGCTGTATCCGGAGGCGCATCAGTATCTGACGCATTTCCCGACCTTTCTTTCGGCGTTTGGGGGCAAGGCGTTTGCCGAAAAAACGGTGTGGCGGCTCGGCGCGTTTTCCGGCGTGGCCCTCTGGTTGCCACCGCACGTGAACCTGGACGGCGACGCTATCGTCGCCGTGCTGACGGGGACAGTTGCACCGGCAAAGCATGACGATACGTTTGCGGTACTCGGCCAGATGGACGATGCCCACCCGAAAGATCCGCATTGGTACCTACCGTGGTTCGGGGTCGACCCAATCGTGCAGGGCAGAGGCCTCGGCGGCAAGCTGATGGAGCACTGCCTCAAGGTCGTCGATGAGGATCATCTGCCCGCATATCTCGATTCCCCCAATCCCAGGAACATCGCCTTCTACCAGCGTTTCGGGTTCGTTGTCACTGGCGAGGCCCAAGCCGGGGCTTGCCCGCCCATGATCTCCATGCTGAGGCATGCGCGATAGAGCTGGCGAGTGATGACCGGCGGGACTTGGGTGGCACCGGGTGATACGGCGCGCCGGAGCATAGCCTCGGGATCGTCGACGATCAGCAGCATCCTCGTCGTAGTTCCGCCCACGGACTCGGGACTGTGGTTTGCATTAGGCCGGTGAATCGGCCGCGACCCACAACGGCGCTCCTTCAACAGAGAGCTGCGACCACGACCTCGTGGTCGTCGGTGCCGCCGACGCGGTACTTCTCCAACCGCCCCGAACGCCGCCTTATAGAACTCGATCGCGGCCCGTCCGCGCCGAACTGAGAGTTGTGGCACGACGCGAGCTGTTGCAACGGGAGGAAAGACGCTTCCAGATCCACTCATGTTCGGCCCCGACAAGAGATTTGCGTTGTATGCACCGTTGTGAGTATCGAGGGCCGCTTCGACAATGCGTTGATCGAGTCGCTCTCGACTCGAAGTCAGGACCCCCCAGAGTCTCTATGAAACCAGGGGCCTTCCTCTCTCACGTCAGCCTGGTTGCCTGCAGACGACCCAGGCAGCCGGTACAGCTGCCGCGCGTTGTCCTCGAAGATGCCCGCGGCGGTGACGTCCTTCCACTCCTCACTCACCGTCTCGCCGAGTGTCTCGCGCACGGTCTCCCACGCGTCACGGAGCACCACCGATCCGAACCAGTGGCTTTCGGGCAAACCATGACCATCGCTTCCCACCGTGATCCTCCCGGCCGGAGCCACGTCAAGGAGGCGCAGCAGACGATCTGCGGTGGTCGCCGGGCTAAAGAGGTTGCACAGCGAGAACTCCGTCCACACGCGCGGACGGACACTGGCCAGGTATCCCGCATGCTCGTGCCACGGATACGACGCATGGATGAGCACAACGTCTGTGCTCGAGCCCTCAGGGGTGCGAAGCACCTCGTCGAGCAGCAGCGGGTCCGACTCGGCAAGGCGGATCTCCGAGTCGCCGAACCCAGTGTGCACCTGCAGCGGCCGGTCCAATTCTGCGCAGCGACCGAGCGCGTGGCGGAAGAGGAGGTCGCGCAACGCTTTCCCGCTGCGTCGCAGCGGTACGCCAACCGCACGGTCGGCGGCCAGCCCACGCTCAGCTTGCGCCAGCGATGCAGACGGGTCCACCGCCAGCCCGGTGCGATACGCGAGCACCGTCTTGAACCCCACCGCACCGTCGCGCACCTGGCTTTCCATGAAGGCGTCGACATCGTCCACCACCTCGCGGGCGCCGCACCCCTCAGCCAGCAACGCGTCGATGACGGGCTCGAGGCGTGCCAAGTCCCATACGGGAACACCCGACAGATCCGCGTACGCTGCAGCGCCGCCAGGCGGAGAGCCCTGCCACCCGGCGTCCATGACCATCCCCGCTGTTCCGGAGTCGGCAAACAGCGCACGCACATAGCCTGGCCAGTCCGCGACAGCCGCGTCATCGCGGGCCGCCACGGCGTCCCCCGGCGCGCATCCTAGGTGACGAGCCAGACGCACGCGTAGCATCTCGGTGGCCAACCGCGTCGGCGCCAGCCTCAGCCGCCGGCTATCGGCTTCTTCCCCCTCCGCGACGTCGAGTGTGAAGCCGGCGAGGTCCAGCGGTTCGAACGCAAGCGGGAAGGGATGGACGTGGTCATCGATCATCCAAGGAGCTTTGCGTCTTCGCCACCCTCCTCACCGAGGATCGAGCCGATGCGCGCCACGGCAGCTGGATTCTGCACCCGCAACATGATCACCGCGGCGATCCCGATGACGAGCCAGAGCGCCGTGAGGTATGGCGTCAGGTTCAGAGGGAACGGAGGCTGCGGGTACACCGATCCGTAGAACGCGGCACCGAAGACCACCGCACCGATCAGCGGTACCAGCGCATGCAGCAGCGGGTTGTAACTGGCCTTGGTTCGCCGGAAGAACACCATGCCTCCGAGGCACAGCATGATGTAGACGAGGATCACCGCCAATGTCCCGAGCGTTGCGTAGAAGAAGTAGATCGTTGTCGTTGCGCCACCGAAGGCAGCCTGCGGGTAGACGAATCCGATCAGGGCGGCGGCAGCCGTTGCGACCAACGCGACGGTGACGGTGGCGTTGACGGGAGTCTTGAACCGCCGATTCGTCTTCGAGAACCAGCCCGGCAGCACTCCTTCGCGGCCCATTGCGAACAGCGTGCGCGCCGCAGCTGTGGCGCACGCTAGGCAGACGATGAAGGCGGAGAGCATGCCCCCGATCTCGATGAGCGTCGGGAACGGGCCGCCGACGAACTTGCTGGCAACTGTCTTGAGCGCGAAGGAATCGGCGCCGGCTACAGCTCCGTTGTTGACGCCGAAGCCGACTGTGATCGCGTACGTGGTGAGGAGGTAGAAGACGATTGCGAAGCCGGTGGCGGCGATGATCGCAATCGGGATCGAGCGGCGCGGGTTGGAGGTCTCCTCGCCGAAGTCGGCCGCGGTCTCGAACCCGATGTACGACGTGACCCCGAGGATGATCCCGTAGAACACCCCGTTGAAGCCGCCCGACACCGTGTGGCCGAAGGTGAAGGGCTCGAGCGTGTTGCCGCTGGCGCCGCCCTTGCCGACGACGAAGAGGTCGACGAGGACGATCACCGCGATGGTGATCGCGCCGACAACCAGTTGGACCGTCGTTGTGACCTTGATCCGGATGATCGACAGCACGACGAGGAGCGCCATGCCCAGGAGGAAGAACGGGAACCAGAGGTTGGCGTTCAGGCCGAGCAGGTTGATGGCCAGGCCGGCCACGCCCGCCATAGTCATCGGGACGAAGCATGCCAGGCCAAAGGCGTACAGCCATCCCGCGATGAAGCCGCCCTCCTTGCCGATGCTCCGCGAGGCATACGTGTAGGCGTATCCCGCCGACGCCATGCGCCGCGTGAACCCGATGATGACGAAGGCGAGCGCGAGCACCCCGACCCCGCCGAGGAGGAACGCGAGCGGTGTGGATCCCCCGGCCACCAGGGCGACGCCGGGCACATTGAGGAGCATGGCCATGCCCGGCGCGAGCACCGAAACCGAGATTGCGATGGCGTCCCACGTGCTGAGCGCACTGCGCGCGAGCGTGTTCTCCCCGCCGGTGACCACGGCGGGCCCGGCAGCCATTACCGGCTCAGGGCCCCTTGTGACAGTCATCGCCTCTCCTCCGCCTCGTGCTTGCGATCCTCAGGGATGAGAACCGTGTCGGTGTCCAGGAAGTAGTCGAACGCCAGGGGGGTGCAGCCCCGCTCCATCAGCCAGCCATGGAACGCCTGATGCACCGGGTGCTGCTGGTACGCTTTGAGTTCGTCCGCGCCGGCGAACTCCATGTAGAGCAGGCGCGAGTAACCGTTGGTCCGCGCACCGGTCAGATCGCTGCCGAAGCGCAGCCGTGTCATCCCGCCAATCGCGGCCGGCCACGCAGCCACCTGGGCGCGCATGTCGGCCGCGTCCGGCTCCGAGAGCTCCTCGGGAAAGGAGAACAGCACGATGTGCTGGAGCGTCATCGGTCAGTAGACCTCGAAGTATTCACGCATTTCCCACTCGGAAACAACCTGCCCCTCGGGCGTTGGGTTCTCGGCGAGCGCGGCCTCGTAGCGGGCGTTCTCGGCGCGTTTCATCATCACGTAGTAGTCAACGAACGCATCACCGAACTCGCGTCGGAAGAGCGCGTCGCCCTCGAGTGCATCGATGGCGGCTCCAAGAGATGTCGGCAGCAGCTCGGCGTCCTCCGCGTACGGATCCGCGGCGACCGGCGGCGGCGGTGATATGCCGCGGTTGATGCCGTCGAGCCCCGCGACGATATTCGCCGCCATGTAGAGGTAGGGGTTGGCCGCCGGCTCGCCGAGCCGGTTCTCGATGTGTGTGCCCTTGTCGCCGATACCGCCCTGAACGCGCACCATTGCACCACGGTTCTCCAGCGCCCAGCCGATGCGGTCGGGAGCGAAGGAGTATGGGCGGAACCGTCCGTAGCCGTTGACCGTTGGCGTGGTGAATATGGTCATCGCCTTGGCGTGCTCGAGCAAACCGCCGACGAACTGACGCCCAACTGGCGACAGCATCTCGGTCTCTGACGCGAAGGCGTTTTCCCCACTGGCGGTGTCGACGAGCGACTCGTGGAGATGCCATCCAGACGGGAAGAAGTTCGGCAGTCCGGGCCAGCACATGAATGTGGCCAGCAGCCCACGGCGGCGGCAGATCGCCTTCACTGCGGTCCGGAACATGATCATGGCGTCAGCCGCTACCAGTCCGGTCAAGGGACTGAAGGTGAACTCCATCTGCCCGGGACCCCACTCATCCTCCATCGACCGGGGCGGCAGGCCGATGTCGTACAGGCCGTCGCGCAACGCGCTGACCGTGCTCTCGACGCCATCGAGCCGGGTTTCGGAGAGGAATTGGTATCCCTGCTCGAAGACCTCGACCGCCGGTGGAGGCGGCGGGGCGCCCGTCTGGTCCAGGCCGATGCGATCGCTGGTCAGGCGAACGATGTAGTACTCCACCTCGAGCCCCGCGGTGTACGCGTAGCCGGCCTTGTCGAGTCGCTGAAGCTGCTGGCGCATGATGGCGCGCCCATCGAGCGGCACCGGCCTGCCGTTGCTGAAGTAGACATCACAGAGCACCCAGCCGGTGCGATCCGCCCAGGGCAGGATTCGAAAGGTCGATGGGTCGGGCACGATAACCACGTCAGGGAAACCGGTGAATTCCTCGATGCCAAAGCCACCGCCTGCGCCGAACGCGGGCGGGAACACGGCGTTGGCGGTGTCGAGGCTGTAGATCGCGCCGGAGAAGTCCGCCCCATTGCTCATCGCCGCGATCGCCGCCTCGGCCGAGAGGAACTTGGTGCGTGGCACGCCGTGTTGGTCGACAAGCACAACCCGGACCGTGCGCAACCCCTTGTCGCGAATCTCGGCCGCGACCTTGCTTGCCGCCTCGAGCTGCTCGTCGGTGTGGAGTCCGTGCTTGGCGACGAACCCGGGCGTGCCGATGCCGTAGTCGGTCGTGGTGCGGTCGTTCTCCTGGTTCACACGGCCCCCCCGTGCTGCAGCGCATGACTGTCGAGGGCTGACCGCATCGAGTCGATCAGCTGGGTGGCGAACGATTTCGGCTGCATCTCGGCAAGGGTCAGCAGAGTCTCGGTGCGCTGCACACCTGGAATCTGCCAGACCCGCTCGAGCAGCAGTTCGCGGAGATGATTGTGGTCGCGTACCAGGAGGCGCGCGAGCAGGTCGATGGCGCCGGTGACGACGGTGATGTCCGTCACCTCCGGAAGCGCTCGCAGCGCCTCGATGACGGGGCCCTGAGGGTGACCCTGCACTGCGGTGATTGTCAGGTAGACGGTCACCGGATAGCCGGCCTCGGCCCACCCGATGTCGACGCTGTAGGAGCGGATCACTCCCGAACGTTCCAGCCGAGCGATGCGCTCGCCAACAGCCGGTGGCGACATCCCGAGGTCACGGGCCAGACGGCGCTGTGACATCCGCGCGTCGGTTGCGAGGAGGCGCAGGAGATCGAGATCGACGGCGTCCAACACAACCGGCCGGGAGGGCCGTGCGACGACGTCGACAAGACCCGAGAGGGGAGCGGTCGCGTCAGCCATTTGTTAGCTGAGTGCCTCCTCGCACTTGCCATTCGCGCCACATTTCGGCAACATTCCCTATCAGGCGAGCCGTATCGGCGGGCAAAGGCTACCGGTCGCGTTACGCAATGTCAAGAACGCCGCAGGAGACGCTTCATGCAGACGCTTTCAACCCACCGCTGGTCGTCGGCGTTTGCGCGCCGCACTCAGGGCGCCAGTGGTGAGCTCGCCGCCATCCTCGAGCTCGCCGGTGGGACTGACCTCATCTCCTTCGCCGGTGGCCTGCCGGACCCGCAGACGTTCCCGGTCGCGGTGCTCAGAGATTTGGCGATGCCGCTGCTCAGCGGCGACGCGGCGGTCGCGCTCCAGTACTCCCCAACCCCCGGCCTGCCGGGGCTTCGCGGCGCGTTCGCCGACCGCCTCGCCGAGACTCAAGGGCGGCGTCCCGGAGCGGGCGAGCTGATGGTCACCAGCGGCACCATCGACGCCCTCGGCCTCCTCGCCAGGGCGATGCTCGATCCCGGCGACGTCGCCGCCGTCGAGTCGCCGACGTACCTCGGGGCCATCGACGGCTTTCGCGGCTACGAAGCCGACGTCCGCGGCATCCCCGTGGACGAGGATGGCATCGATACCGACGAGCTCGAGCGCCTCTGCCGCAGCGACTCGCCGCCGAAGCTCCTGTACACCATTCCCGACCATCAGAACCCCACCGGCATCACGATGTCAGCCGAGCGGCGCTCGACGCTTGTGGAGGTCTGCCGCCGCCACGGGGTTCTCGTCATTGAAGACGTCGCCTACCGCGAGCTCACCTTCATATCCGAGCCTCTGCCGTCGCTGTGGTCGCTTGGTCCCGACATCGTCGTCCAGGCGGGCACGACCTCGAAGACCTTCTTCCCTGGTGTACGGCTCGGGTGGGCCGTGGGGCCGAGGGAGGTGATCGCGCAGATGGTCGTCGCCAAGCAGAACTCAGACCAGTGCGCAGGCGCGCTCGGCCAGCGACTGCTCGAGGAGTACCTCCGCGGCGGTCACATGGACAGGCAGCTGCGCCTTTCGAACGCGTTGTACTCGCAGCGCTGCGCGCGCATGCTGGCCGCGCTCGACGAGTACATGCCCGCCGAAATTTCCTGGACCCGTCCGCGCGGCGGGTTCTTCACATGGCTCAGCGGACCGGGACGGCTCGACGCCGTCGATCTCGCCCGCAAGGCCCGCGACGCCGGGGTGGCGTTCGTCCCCGGGCGACCCTTCCACCCGCACGCAGACGGTGCCAACAAGCTGCGTCTTGCCTACAGCCTGGCCAGCGAGGACGAGATTGACGAGGGTGTCGCGCGCCTGGGGAAACTGATCACATCAACACTGGAGAACCGATGACCGACGCCGCGCACCACTTCAGCACACAGGCGGCGGGCACGCCCGCCGCACCGGGCCGCTATGTCGACGTCAACGCCATCAGCTCGATCGAGCTCGTCCCAGGGCTCATCTTTCGGCCGGTGCTCGGCGAGCGGACCATGCTCAATTTCGTGTCCTTCGCGCCGCATACCGCTGCGCCGATGCACGTGCACGAGGAGGAGCAGATCGTTCTCGTGATTGAGGGTGAGTTCGAGTTCGACATCGATGGCGATGTGCGCACCATGCGGGCCGGCGACGTCGCGGTCGTCCCCAGCTGGGTGCGCCATGGGGCGCGCACGCGCGGCGCGCCGTGCCGCGAGGTCGACGTGTTCAACCCGCCACGGCGTTCGCTCCTCGAGCACGCGCGGGGTCAGGCCCCACCTCAGGGTGAAGGTGTGTAGTTGGACCTCAATCTGCGTGGCCGGCGAGCGCTCATCACCGGCGGATCCAAGGGAATCGGCATGGCCATCGCCGAGGAACTCGTCGCCGAGGGTGTCCACGTGGCCATGTGCGCGCGCCACCCGGCCGAGCTTGCTGCGGCGGCCGAGAAGCTGCGTGGCTCTGGATGCACGGTGTACGCGCAGGTCGCCGACGTCACCGACGCCGCGCAGATCACCGACCTTGTCGCTCGCTCGGTCGAGACGCTCGGCGGGCTGGACATCCTCGTCAACAACGCGGGTGCGGCTCATCCGGGCAACTTCGAGTCGCTGACCGACGAAGACTGGCGGGCGGACCTGGACGTCAAGCTCTTCTCACAGATCCGCTGCACGCGGGCGGCGCTCGAACACCTGCGGCGCAGCAGGTCAGCACGCGTCATCAACATCAATTCGGTCTATGCGCGCTACCCCGACCCGACGTTCTTCGCCACCACGGTGAACCGCGCAGCGTGTCTCAACTTCTCCAAGGCACTGGCACGCGAGCTGGGACCTGAAGGCATTTTAGTCAATAGTGTCAACATCGGCTTTGTGGCCACGCCGCAGTGGCAGCGCATCAAGGCGCGCCGAGCACCTGACACGAGTGACGACGAGTTCTTCGCCAGCCTCGCCAGCGACGAGGTCCCCCTTGGACGTTTCGGAGCGGTCGAGGAGGTGAGCGGTCTTGTGGCTTTCCTTTCGAGCGACCGGGCGAGCTACATCACCGGTACCTCGATCGACGTCGCCGGTGGGATGGGCAGATACGTCTGATGTGCCGGCTCCTCGGGTGGGCGGCTCGACGGCCCCGTACCGTCGCCGATGCCCTGGGCGGCGCTGAGTTCGCCGCTTTTACGGCGCTCTCCCGCCAGCACGCGGACGGGTGGGGCATGGCGTGGTGGGCGCCCGGTCCGCCGAGCGTCGATCCGCCACAGGTGGAGCGGTCGACGACCTGCGCTGCCGATGACGATCGCTTCGCCGAGTTGACGACGTCTGCGCCGGCCGAGGCCGGCGTCGTGCACCTGCGATGGGCCACGCCGGGACTTCCCATCATCGCGGCCAACACGCATCCCTTTGTGCACGGCAGGATGGCGTTCGCCCACAACGGCGCCATCCACCCGCTCGACCGCATCGGCGAGTTGGTTCCGGCGGGCTGGGCGTCGCAGCTCGTGGGCACGACGGACAGCGAGCGCTACTTCCTCTCGATCGTGGCACGTGTTAGCAAGGGTGAGGTGCTGCGGCAGGCGGTTGGCGAGGTGGTGCGCAGCATCTTCGAGTCCTTCAGCCCCACAAGTCTGAACGCGATGCTGCTGACCCCCGACGCCCTACACGTCATAAGCGCGCACGATCGCTCTCGGGTACCGATGATGCGCGCGTCCTCGGGAGGCGCAACCTCGTCGATGGAACCGGATACGGCCTTCTACGAGCTGTCCTACCGCGCCGATGCGAACTCGGTTGTGGTGGCGTCGTCGGGGTTTCCCCAGCCGGACTCCGAGGGGTGGCAGCGGCTTGCCAACATGACCGTCCTGCGTATCGATCGTGGGACCCTCGTCACGTCGACGGTGGCGCTCACAGACTGACCCTCGGCTGGCGCAGGGCGGGGAGAAGCTGAGAGCGAGGCGATAGATTACGGCTCGTTCGACTCCTCTCGAGCCTGAGCCGCTCGCGATTCCAACGGATTCCATCCCCCGGGCATTAGTCGTCGTTCCAACGTATTCGCCACGAAACCACTATTTCGAGAACTCACCTCGCATCGAGGAATAGGTAATGGCGGGGGGATCAGGGGTCGCAGGTTCGAGTCCTGTCTCCCCGACTGACGCGCAATTTGAGCTCACAGCGAGCGAATGGGTGGGGCGCTGTCATCGGCGCCCGATCCACGGCCTGAAACCCACCGGCTGGCCCGCTGGTCACCGGTCCGGCTCGCTCTCCAGGCGGCGACGCCCGACCTCTGCGGCGAATCAGAGCTGACCGGCAACTGATTGCGCAAGCGTCTGCACCTGAGCGTCCATCGCGGACCCGGGGTTGCTCTGTGAGAACACCGCGATGATGACGATGCTGTTGTTCACCGCGAACGCATAGGTGGCTGAAACCGCGGCGATCGCCTTGAGTGCGACGCTGCCGACGCCGGACACAGGTGTGCCATTTCCTCCGGTGGCGCCTCCCAGAGCATTGGTGACCGCCGTCTGCAACTGGGCCGCGGTTGGCGTGCCGGAGAAGGGCAAGACGGCGACCTCAGCGGTGTCGACCGCGTTGGTCGGGTCGGTCCAGTTGCAGGTGGTTCCGTTCGGCGTGGTGCTCGAGGTCAGACCGCTGCCGCCGTTGATCGGCTCGATCTGCGCCGCGGTGATGAGGGTGCAGGGGTTGTGCGCAGACGTCGACCCCGCTGCTGACGTCGATGCTGCTGACGACGATGCAGCCCCTGTTCCCGAGGTCTGCGACGTCGGGGTGGTGCCACCGCACCCAGCGAGGACGAGAAGGCCTGCGGCCGCGACGGTCACGCGAATTACTTTCATGGGTGAACGTGTGAACGGCTCGAGCGGAGCAAACGCGTCCGTCCAAATGCGAGCCGGACTAGGTGAGCTCAGCGGAACACAGCGCGAGGAGCGATGCGCTCCACGCCGGCGACGATGATCTCCTCGACAGGGGCGGTGATCAGAACCCCACACTGGACGTGGCGCTGAGCTCGCCGCCTATCTGCTTTGCGCTTCCCCGTCACCACCAGACAAAATCGACGATCCGTCCGGGTATTGAGTGACCATGCGCGGGTGCATCGGAGGAGCAGGACGATGACGACGGTCAGCGGGAACAGTGACTGGACGGTGGTTGACGAAGGCTGGGGCCGCAAGGCCGTGGACTTCGCCGCCCTGAGCGAACCGGGCAACTGCCGCGAGTACGTCACGATGCATCACCGCCTTGGGGTGAGCGACGGTGACCGGCTTGTGGATGTGGCCTGTGGTGCGGGCCTTGCCATTGAGCTGGCGCGTGCCCGAGGCGCCGCCTGCGCCGGCATCGACGCGTCGTCCAGGCTCGTTGCCGTCGCTCGCGACAGGAGCCCCGATGCCGACGTCCGAGTGGGCGATATGCACGCGATGCCGTGGCCGGACGAGAGTTTCGATGTTGCGACCAGCTTCCGGGGTATCTGGGGAACAACACCCGAAGCCCTCGGTGAGATTCATCGTGTCCTTGCACCCGGTGGCCGATTCGGGCTGACCGTGTGGGGGCACATCAAGGTCTCACCAGGTGCCTGGGCGCTCGCCCCCTTTCGATTGGCGGCATCCACAAAGGTGGGGAACCAGGCGGCGATGGTGACGTTGGGGCGACCCGGCGTCGGCGAGGATCTGCTTGCCCGGTTCGGCTTCATCGATGTCGAGAGACTGGGTGTTCCTTTCGCGTGGGAGTTCTCAGACCCGGAGATGTACGCTCGCGCCCTGGCTTCGACCGGTCCAGCCTACGAAGCGATCCAGAACGTGGGCGAACCGGCGTTCCTCGCGGCCGCCGCGGACGAGGCACGGTCGCACGTCCGAGACGGCCTGCCGCTGAGAGCAGAGATCAATGTCGTGGGTTACCTTGCCCGCAAGCCCGGGGCGACTAGGAGGGAGACTGCATGAGCACGGTTGGCTTTCTAGCGGCACAGGCGCCTGACGCCGAGGCCCAGCGCATTTTCGACGATGACGTCGCCGAGCTTGGATATGTGATGAACGTGTCCAAGCTCTGGGCGTATCAGCCGGCAACCCTGAACCATCTTTTCGACCTGATGGGCGAAACCCACGCGATCGAAGATCTCAGCTTCCGTCAGCGCGGCATCCTGGTCACCGCGTGTGCGTCGACCTTGGGCGACGCCTACTGCTCGCTGGCCTGGGGTGCGAAGCTTGCAAGCAGATCCGACGCGGAAACAGCCGCGGGCATCCTCCGGGGCGATGACGATCGCCTCAGCCCGGAGGAGCAGGCAATGGCGCAATGGGCTCGCAAAGTTGCGCGCGACCCGAATCACACCAGCGCCGCGGACGTGCAGGCACTGCGTGATGCCGGCTACAGCGATGCGCAGATCTTCGCGATGACGGCGTATGTCGCCCTGCGACTCGCGTTCTCGACGATCAACGATGCACTCGGTGCTCGGCCGGACTCCGCCTTCCGGACGAGCGCGCCAGGAGCGGTGCTCGATGCTGTGAGCTACGGTCGACCCATCGACGAATAGATCACGGTCGAGAGCTGTTTCGGCAGGGCGAGCCACGGGTCATGGCGAGTTACATCGGAAGGGGACGAAGTTGTCGGACCGATCGGGATCCCTCGCCGACGATCCGTTCAGTGGTCGGCATCCAACCAGTCACGAACGGCTGACGGGACTGCCCTGGGATGCGTCGTACCACAACGGCCCTCCGCCTTGGGATATTGATCAGCCGCAGCCAGCAATAGTGCGTTTGGCAGCCGAAGGAGGATTGGCCGGAGCGGTGCTCGACGCGGGCTGCGGGACCGGAGAGAACGCTCTTCACGTCGCCTCGCTGGGGTTCTCGGTTCTGGGTGTTGACGTGGCTGAGTCGGCGTTGGCGATCGCCCGAGCGAAGGCCGCCGACCGTGGGATCGAGGTTGAGTTCGCTGCGGCTGACGCATTCCAGTTGGAGCGTCTAGGGCGCAGGTTTGAGACGGTGCTGGACTGTGGACTGTTCCACACGTTCGACGGCGACGAGCGACCACGATACGTGGCGAGTCTAGGGTCGGTGACCGAGCACGATGGAACCCTGTATGTGCTGTGCTTCAGTGACGATGGTCCCGATACTGGCCCCCACCCCATCAGTCAGGAAGAGCTGAAAGCGGCGTTCAACGCCAACACTGGATGGAATGTCGCCGCCATCGAACCGGACCAGGTTCAGACGAGATATCAGGACGACGGCGCACCCGCCTGGTTCGCGACAATCAAAAGGATCTAGGCTGTGGGACTGACCCGCCGCTCCTCGATGAGGTGCGAGCGTTCCTCCCGGTGACGCTGAGTCTGCGCACCGACCGTCACACTGTCGTCCTGTACAAACGCGCGCCCGCGCTGTGGGAGTCGCCGTCGAGATCGGCGTCCAGTTGACTGGATCAATGGCGTATTTCTTTCGTGTCGCGCGTATGTCACCGCGATCTTGAAAACGCGGTTGTTGCTGCGATTGTTATGTCGGCGGCTGCACTGTGGCATGACCGGCGCCACACGCCGACGGGGTCGTGGGCGCGGCAATTCACCCTAAGGAGAGCCATGACTGCCGTTGAGACACAGCACGAGCCCGTGGTTGCGTTGAGGAGCACGCGTTCATGAAGGCGCTCATCTACCACGGACCTGGGCGCATGGCCTGGGAGGACGCACCGAAGCCGGAGGTCTCGGCCGCCACGGACGCCATCATCCGGGTTGATGCGACAACGATTTGCGGGACGGACCTGCACATCATGAAAGGTGATCTCCCCGCCACAACCGACGGGCGAATCCTCGGTCACGAGGCGGTCGGAACGGTCGAATCGGTGGGCGCCGCGGTCAAGAGTGTCAAGCCGGGAGACCGGGTGCTGATTTCGTGTGTCAGCGCGTGCGGCGCGTGCCGCTATTGTCGCGAAGGACGCTATGGGCAGTGTCTTGGGGGTGGCGGCTGGATCCTCGGCTACATGATCGACGGTACCCAGGCAGAATTCGTTCGCGTGCCCTTCGCCGATACTTCGACATACCCGGTGCCGGCGGGCGTGAGCGACGAAGATCTCCTGATGCTGGCTGACATCCTCCCGACGAGCTATGAGGTTGGTGTGCTCAACGGTCGAATCGGACCGGGCGACGTGGTTGCGATCGTCGGTGCTGGTCCGATCGGCTTGTCCGCGATGTTGACCGCTCGGCTCTTCAGTCCCTCGCACATCATCGCGATCGACCTGGCTGACGTCCGGCTCGAGGCCGCCAAGGGCTTCGGGGCCGACGTCGTGATCAACAGTGGGCGAGACGACGCGCTGGCTGCCGTGCGGAAGCTCACCGACGATCTCGGCTGTGATGTCGCCATCGAGGCTGTCGGTCTTCCTGCGACGTTCGAACTCGCTACCAGCCTGGTCCGTCCCGGTGGGCGGATCGCCAATGTCGGCGTGCACGGCAAGCCGGCGACTCTGCACCTCGAGACTCTGTGGACCCGAGACGTCACCATCACCACGGGCCTTGTCGATACATTCAGTACTCCGACGCTGATCCGGCTCCTGGCGAGTGGTCAGCTACAAACGAATCAGCTCGTGACCCAGAGATTCGCACTTGACGACATGCTGGCCGCCTACGACACGTTCGGTAGGGCGTCGGAAACCGGTGCGCTGAAGGTGGTCCTGACCTCTGGTGGCGCGTCGCCGAACGGAAAGGTCGCCGCGCTTGCAGGTGCGAGGGCCTGACCGCGCAGGAAAGTTGCTCAAGCGCATCCGGCTCTCGGACGTCGAGGCGTTTATGACTGGCGAGGGCTGACCGAAGGACCCAACGTGATGGTCGGATCAAGTCGCAGTGGCGAGCCGCTCGCCCAGACGACCGGCGGGAGTAGGCGCGCGACCGACGGTCTCAAACGCGAAGTATGTCGCCAGGCTCAGTGGGTCGTCCGCCGGTAGCGCAGCCTGGTCGGCTTCGCGATGTGGCAGCGATCGCCGGAACCGCTCAGTACCCGTAGTTCGGGCCGGAGGCCGTCGGTGTGGCGGCTGCGCCATTGGCAGCGTTCGGCGTACTGGCGGTGGCGGCTGCTGCGGCAGTCGTCAGCGGCTGCCCGCTCGCCTGCACTGCGTACCAGATGCCACCGAAGGACTTGATCCCCTGGCCGTTGACCTGACCGGCACCGCCGTCACCTGAGAAGTAGTAAAGAGGAGCGCCATTTGCAGTTACCTGCATCACGCTCGCGGCGACGGCGAGCGTCGCTGAGACCCCGGAACCGGCATGGGGCGTACTCCCGGCTGTGGCTGCGACCGGTGGCCACGCAGTCAGGCACTGGCCCGTGCAGGGGAGCTGCATCCCCTGTGCCGAGACGAGCGTGTAGACCGTGTCACCGCTTGGGCCGGACAAGACCGATCCGAGCGCCGTGTGTGTCGCGGTAAGACTCACGGGGCCAGCCGCCGAGGATCCGGCGGCCGGACTGGACGACGCTCCGCACGCAGAGGCAACGAGTGCAAGAACAGGGAGCGAGAGCAACGCGACACGTTGCGAGCGAAAACGCAAACGAGGTATGACGTGTGGCATGTGTGAAGTTCCTTTGACAGCCGGGGGCATGATGTTCTTAGCTGGGAATACGGGCCGGGGTTACTCGACACGCGATGTCATGGACTCGTCGGCCATCACCTGTTGCACCTGCGGTGCTCGGTGCGCGCGGACGGATACGGTCCGCGATGGCCTGATTGCTGACTGTCGCAGGGTTCTTTCCGCCTTTGGATAAAACCCGACGGCGTATGCACTGTGTGGGCGACCTGATCCGGCCACGTGTCCGGGTCGGACCCTAGCCGGCGGTGTAACTCGCTTGGCTATTCACTTGTCGTTCCCATAAACCGCACATGACCGGCCACCGATGGGCCCGGTCGGAGGTGATGCAGTGTCCCGTCCATGGGCAATTGGAGCCGTCGCGCTGGCCGTTGTCGTTGTCATCGTCGCCGTCATGCTGGTCATGATGAATATGCACGGCGCGAGCGCCGGAGGTTCGAGCGGCGGCTACGGCTACTGAACGTCCGTTGCTATAGGGCGACCGCCGCGATCCGACGCCCTCACTTGCTGGCACCGACGCCCGGAGCCCGGTAGAGAAACTGGCTCAGCCCTTCGGCGTGCAGTTGGAACGCCCCCAGCCCCAGCGCCACGATCGCACACACCAACGCCAGCAGCATCATCGAGCGCCTCGCCCGTCGCCGCCGCCGCTTCATCGCGGCGTAGGCGTCCAGACCGTCGTGCATCGCTCAGTCGCTCGGTGGCCGCTGCACGAACGCGGCACCGCCCTTGGTTGCCAGCTCCGCGACCAGCTGGGTGTACCCGACCGAGAAGAGCCCGATGAGCAGGACCGCCGCGCCAACTCGAAGCAGTCGGTGGGTGCGCGCCCTCCGCGCCGCGTGCCACCAGCGGCGGACGGCCGGGAGACGCATCAGCGCGAGCGGTGCGCTCACCGCTAGGGCGTCGAGGAAGATCGAGCTGAGGCCGAACAGGAATGCGAGATGGATGAGGATGGTCAGCCACAGGACATAGGTCAGGCGCTGGACTGACCTCCAGTGACCCCCCAGCCAGTGCATCGCGCGGCGGTTCGCGGTCAGCGCCAGGGGGATCAGGAGAAACACCGAGAGCGTGCCGAAGACGAGGAAAGTGTGGCCGGCGATGCGGCCGAGCGGACCCCCGGGAAAGGTGTCACCGGTGGTGAGCGCCGCGAGCGTCAGGTCCGTGCCGGCGGTGAAGAACATGGCGACGCCGTAGTCGCGCCGGAGGATAAGGTGCCAACGCCAGCCGGTCAGCGTGTGCACCGGGGTCACGGTCAGCATCATCACGAAGAGCAGGAATGAGGACGTACCCAACACGTCTGCCGTGGACGCCGAGACGTTTGCCACGGAGTCAGGACGTCCCAGGATGAGCGCAATGATTTCCGGCGCCATGAGCACGAAGGGGATGACAAGGAGCCCGCGGAAGAACCAGACGCCGAGCAGGGGAAGCGGGCTCGTGCGACTGCGTGCGGCGCTGCGGGAGCGGTTCCCGAGGAGGCGGCCGCCATCGGCGGGGCGCGGCTCGGTGGCGATGCTTCCGGCGGCCGGTGCGACGGTATCCTGGCGGCCGTCGATTCCCGTGATTACGCGCGTTCTTAGTTCGGAAATGGTCCGTACTCCCCCGGCCCGATTTCTGCGTCTCCCTAGCTGCCGCCGCAGCAAGCGGGCAGTACGATACCACTCACGCCGCGAGCGCACCATCGGCGTCGAACGCCCCACGGGTACGGTCGTCCGTGAGCGGTCTCGAACTCGGGTTTTCCGCCGACCGGCAACCTGCGCGCTGCGCGCCCCAAGCTAGGAGTGGCCTCGTATCTGGTCCGGCGATCGATTCAGGGCGTTGTCACCCTCTGGGCGATCTGGTCGCTCGTATTTGTCGCGTATTTCGTGGCCCCGGGGGACCCGGCGGCGATGCTGTGCCGGCCGGGATGCCCGGTACCGGTGCTGCAGCGAATTCGCGAGAGCCTGGGACTCAATCAGCCGCTCTGGACGCAGTATCTCGACTACTTCGGGCGGATCTTCCACGGCAACCTCGGTTACTCGTACGTCAGCGATGCGCCGGTGACGACCATCATTGTCCGGGCGCTGCCCGTCGATCTCTCGCTCGCAATCCCCGCCGCGCTCATCTGGCTGGGCGTCGGCCTCGGTATTGGGAGCATGGCCGCTCGCCACACATCGAGCGCCCGGGCGCGGGGTGCCACGCTCTTCATCCTCGGTGGCCTCTCGATCCCAACCTTCATGCTCGGGATTGCCCTCGTGTACGTGTTCTGCGGGGTTCTGATCCCGGGGCTCGACCTCTTCCCCCGCCCGGGCGCGAGCTGGACGCCATTTCAGGTGAGCCCGCTGCAGTGGGCGCACGGCCTCATCCTTCCGTGGATCACCCTGGCGTTCGTCTCGTCGGCGACCTACGTTCGCCTCTGGCGCAGCTCGCTGCGGGACGTCCTGGGGGAGGAGTACATCACCGCGGCCCGAGCACGGGGGCTCTCCGAGCGGCGAATCCTCTTCCGCCACGCCATCCACGCCGCGGTCTCGCCGGTCATGACCCAGTTCGGCATCGACCTCGCCACCGTGCTCGGCGGAGCGATCATCACCGAGGTCGTCTTCGATCTCCCCGGGTTGGGGAGGGCGGTCGTGCAGGCCATCTTCAATCAGGACCGGCCCGTCGTGCAGGGTGTCGCGCTCGCCACGTCTGCCTTCATCGTCGTCGCGAACATCGTCGTTGATGCCCTCTACGGGGTCATCGATCCGAGGGTCAAAGCTTCCTGAGCACCGTGTTGCCACAGCGACGCTCACTTTAATGACTTCAGGTGCGGCCACAGCTCGTTGAGCGGGAGCCTGGGTGCTGAACACACGACGATTGGCACCCCCGCCTCCTGGTTCTGGAGACCATACGAGTTGGAGACGGTGGCGACCTGCGCACAGCCGTCGAAGAGCGTGGCGAGAAAGGCCGGATCGAGGCCGACGCTGATGACAGGACCATCGAGCGTGGCAGGCCTCCAGTAGTAGTAGGTCAGCTCCCCGGATACGGCGGTCGGCAGTCGCAACGCCGGTCCGTACGTGTTGATCGCGCCGGCTTCGCCGTAGTTGTCGGCAAGCAGCACAGCGCTCGATCGCCGGGGCGCGGGCAGATCTCTGTAGACGGCGGCGACCTCGGCGACGAGATCCTGCCAGCCGATGGTGTCGGCGAAGTCTGTGCGAATCGACGCCAGGGTCGACCGCGCCATCACCGCCTCCGGGACGATCGGGAGCGCGATCGGCAACAACACGCCTGCCTGAAGCACCAGCGCGATGGCGGTCACCGGCCGCAGCCAGCCGGCGCGCCGCCGGGTCCACGCGAGAAGCTTCGACTGCTCCTGCAGTTGCGCCACGTACGCACGCCGTGTGCGCACGCCGTAGCCGAGAATCACCGGCAGCGTAAAGATGATGGCGTTGTAGCCGATGTCCGAGAGATAGACGTGGTGCTGGCTTCGCCAACCCAACGTGATTCCGGCGCAGAGGCCGATCACGAGCGTGGCGCTCATGACCACGATCCGCCATCCGCTCCGCGCCGACGCATACACCGTGTACAGCGCGAGCAGGATGGCGAAGTTCTCGACGAACGAGTTCGAGAAACCGGCTAACAGATGCAGGATCAGCTCGGTGCCGATCACCGCGCTGACCATGGTCGGGAACATTCGCCGCGCCGTCAGGGGGAGCGTGATGCACACGATGGCGACCACCTGGACCACGCTCAGCGCGCCGGCGTCCTGGAATTCCGCGAGGCCGGCACTGACCATCAGGACGATGGCGACAGCGCCGTCGGGGACGATCGGAGGCAGTCGGCGAATCCGGTTGATCGAGGCGGTCACCATGCTTGTCGTTCGAGCCTAGCTCAGTGCCCGAGCGATCGCGTCATCCTTGAGGACGAGCTGTGAGACGCGTCAGCGAGTTGCACGCACCGACCGCCGAGCGCGTCGGGGCGTGTTGGACCATGCGGTATCGATCGCCTTGATCTCACCACTCAATGACGCCGCGGTCGCCACGTAACCGGAGCGAACATAGCGCTCATGGTTGGCTTCCAGCCGCTGCGGTTCGTAAACGTAGTTGACCATCACCCCGTGCGACTGCCGTCCCCTGGGTGACAGGTCTCCGTCGGGGTTCATACGCGTGAGCCGCGCCCCATTGGAAAGGTGGAAATGGGCCACGCTGTCGGCGGTGCGGCCACGGATCTTGACGTGCACGAGGTCGGCGAGCGCCAGTCGCCCGGCTATGCGCGCGACGACCGGGGCCTGTGGTCCGGGAGCCTGAAGCAGCTGAGACAGTGCCTCGAGCTCGTCACTCGACGAGGCGAGACGGCGGAGCTCGTCGTGGTGCCCTGCTGTCAGCGCGCGCAGCCGCTCATCCGTGAAACCGTCAACGTTGTCTCGATCGGCGACCGCTTTGGCCAGGCTCGGCACCGGCGAGAGGGTCGCGAAGGTCCGCAGCCCGGGCAACTCGACGGAGAGTTCGCGAACCACCTGTTTGATCAGGAAGTTTCCGAACGAGATGCCGCGCAAGCCCGGCTGACAGTCGCTGATCGAGTAGAAGACCGCGGTGTGGGCCTGACCTGCATCGGCGATCGATCGTCCGGCCCCGAGAAGGGGGGCGATGGCGGTAGGCAGCTCGCGGGTCAGCGCGATCTCCACGAAGATCAACGGTTCTCCGGGGAGCAATGGGTGGAAGAACGCGAAGCACCGGCGGTCAGCCGCCAGGCGGAGCCGGAGGTCGTCCCAGCCGTGAATCTCGTGGACCGCCTCATAGGCGATCAGCCGCTCCAGGGTCGCCGCCGGCGTCCCCCAGCTGATCTGCTCGAGCCGCAGGAAGCCGCCGTTGAACCAGGACGACAGCAGATGACGGAGGTCGGCATCGACGCAGCGCAGATGCGGTCGCGCGGGGAGCAGGGTGAGCAGCTGTCCGCGCAGTTTCACGAGCGCGGCAGCGCCGCCGCCGACCATGTTGAGCCGCCGGAAGAGCTCCTGGCGAGGCGCCTCGGTCGCCGCGGCGAGCGCCATCACTGCGTCGTCACCGGGATCGGACCGCCAGCGCGCAACTGCGGCCGCCACGGCCTCGGGCGGTGGGGAGAACGAGCCGGCCAGGACCTCCAGGAACTCGCTCGTCTCGGCGTTGTTCATCCGCTCCAGGGTGCGGACCACTTCGGTGGCAAGGGCAAGACCAGAAGCCTCGCCGCGACGAGCGATCAGACGGTCGCAGGTCGCCGCCAGGTTCGCCACGCCATGAGTCCCGCCCGCTGCTCGTCCGAGCATGGCGCGACCGCGCTCCGCGACGCCGGTCACGTGCTCCAGCCACGACGGCGGGGTCATGGCGGCGACGTGTCCTCGACGGGCGGTTCCCACCGGAGCAGCGCAACATCCGCCACCTGGCGCAAGTGCGCTCGCATCGCATCGGCCGCGGCTGACGCCTCCTGCGCCTCGATGGCCTCGAGGATGCGACGGTGTGCCTGCAACGAGTTCCGCGGCCGGTTCGGCTCGGTGAGGGATTCCAGGCGGGTCTCGTGAATCGCGTCGGCCAGCCCGTCGATCACATGCTCGAGCACCTTGTTATTGCCGGCGCGATGCACCGCATGGTGAAACGCGGCATCGCCGTCGATCCCTAATCCGGCAGACGCGATTTCAGCTTCCATTGCAACGAGTGCCGCCCGCATGGCGGCGAGGTCGTCACTACTGCGCCGGATGGCCGCCAGTTCCGCGAGGCGAACCTCCAGCAATTCGCGAGCCTCGAGGACTTCCGGAAGACGGGCTCGCCGCTCCACCAGCTTGTGGAGCACGCCGCCGAATCCACGGCTGCGGCGGAGGAAGACGCCGCCGCCGTGGCGCACTTCGATGAAGCCCTGCGCCTCGAGCACCGCGAGCGCCTGGCGCAGCGACGCCCGGCTGACCTGGAGACGCGACGCCAGCTCGCGCTCGGGCGGAAACCGCTCGCCAACCTCGAGGTTGGTGCGGACGACGAACTCCCCCAGGCGCTCGACGAGATCCTCATACAGACGCGTGCGTCCGAGCGGACGGAGCGGTGATGTGTCGAGGGTCACGGTGGAGATTATCGCGCAAGAATTGGTCTATCCACCGACCCATTGACATAGTCGTCCACGTCGGAGCAGACTTCCGCCAGTAATCGGGGACGGCCCTACAAACGGGCCAATGACGGAGGTTGGACAGTGTCGCCGACAGCCATGGCCCGGATCCCGCAAACACGTGCTCCGAAACGCCTGCTCACCGGTATCGCGGTGGCCGTTGTCGTCGCTGCGTGCGGCAGTTCGAGTCCATCCGGCAGCTCGGGTGGGGGCAACGTCAAGACCGACAGCGCCGGGCATGTGTCGTTCGGCGTGCTCTCCTGTTTCACGGGCCCGCTTGCGGTGCTCGGGCAAGCGATGCTCCAGGGATCGCAGGTCGCGCAGAAGGTCATCAACGATTCGGGCGGAGTGCTGGGCAAGCAGCTGGACCTGAGCCATGCGGATACGCAGTGCGACGAGGCTGACGCCGTGCCTGCGGTGCGGCAGCTCCTTTCCGCAGACAGTGTGAGTGGCATCATCGGCCCGGAGACTCAGGAGATCGCGGCGGTGGCGCCGATCGTGAGCGCGGCCAAGATCCCCACCGAGTTCCAAGGCGGGAGCACCGCGTTCGACAAGAACACCAACCAGTATCTCTGGCGCGACAGCCCGTCGGACTCGCAGCTCGGCGTCGCCATGGCGCTCTACGCCCATCAGAAGGGTTACAAGACCGCGGCGCTGCTCTTCTCGTCAGACATCGCGCAACAGACAATCCCCAAGCCGATCACCGCGACGTGGGAGAAGTTCGGCAACTCCATCGTCTCCAACATCACGGTTGCGCCCGGGCAGACCTCATATCTCACCGAGGTCCAGCAGATCATCGCCGCGCACCCCGACGTTATCTTCACGCAGCTCGATCCTCAGACTGCTGCGGTCATGTTCCAGAACTTCAAGGAGCTCGACAATCTCGCGATCCCAATCGTGGGAACGGATGTGACGAGCGGCAACGACTATCTCAAGGCGATCACCTATCCGGTCGCCCATGATCATCTTGTCTCCGTCTACGGCACCAACGCAACCGGTGCTGCCGCTGACAACTTCGCCGCCGCGTTCGCCGCGCAGAACGGCGCCAATGCGCAACCGATCGCCGGCGCCAACTACGCCTATGACGCGGTGCTGAGCCTCGCGCTGGCGATGGACAAGGCCGGCACCACCGATGGTGCGGCGGTCATCGCCGACATGAAGCAGGTGACCAACCCACCGGGCACGCCGTGCGACACCTACAAGGCATGCCTCGCGGGTATCAAGGCCGGGACCAAGATCAAGATGGACGGGTCCAGTGGTGACCTCATCTTCAACGCGTACAACAACGTCTTTGGTCCCTACGGCGCATTCCAGGCCGATGCCACGACGGGAGCCGAAAGTCAGATCGCACTCCTCTCAGCTTCGGACCTTGCCACAGCTACTCCCTGACGCATCGGGGGCACCGCGCGAACAGGTCGCGCGGTGCCCCCGTGACGTCCCCGGCCGTCTCGCGCACTGTGCTCGATTCGTGGGCGAGTCAGTCTAGATGCACGAGGCTCTTCTCACGCTCGGCTTCGGTCTGGTGGCGGCCGCGATCCTCTCGTTGTCGGCGCTTGCTTTCACGCTCGAATACTCCGTTACCAATGTTGCCAACCTCTCGCACGGTGAGATCCTGACCGTCGGCGCGTACTGCGCCTACCTCGTGCAGCAGCACGGCGGCGGTGTGATCCTCTCCGGGTTGGCCGCAGCCGCCGGCGGGGGAGTCCTCGCACTCGCGGTGCACAATGGTGTGGTCGATCGATTCGTGCGCAAGGGTATCGGTGGCCTGCCGACGTTCATCGCGACGCTCGGCGTTTCCCTCGTGATCCAGAACGTCCTCGTGATCATCTTTGGGGCGTCCAACCTGGGCTACGCCGTACCCCAGGGAGCGCCGCGAACCGTCGGCCCATTCCTGTGGACCGACACCGAGATCCAGATCATGGTCTCGGCGGTGGTGATCACCGCGCTCCTCTACGTGATCATCCAGCACACCCGATTCGGTAAGTCCCTGCGTGCGGTCTCACAAAACCGTTCGCTGGCAAGGGTTTCCGGGATCAACGCCAATCGTGTTGCGGCGCTCACCTGGCTGCTCGCCGGGCTGATCGGCGGCTACGCGGGCTTCATTCTCGCCGAAAGCGTCGGCACGTTCAGCCCGTATTCGGGCTTCAGCTTCTTCCTGATCACGCTCACGGCCGCGGTCGCCGGTGGCCTCGGCAAGGCGGTCGGCACGCTGGTCGGCGGCATCATCGTCGGCATCGCCCTCGAGTTCTTCGGCGGCTACCTCAGCGCAAGCTACAACCTGGCATTCGCATTCGCGATCCTCTCCCTGGTGATTCTCGTGCGTCCTCGAGGTCTCTTCGTCGGCGGGAGGCGGAGCGTCTTCGAATGATCGACTACCTGGTCTCGGTCCTCACCGAGGGCTCGATCTTCGCGATCATGGCGCTGGGGCTGAACATCATCTGGGGATGGTCCGGCGACTTCGACCTGGCGTTCTACGGCTATGTCGCACTTGGTGCGTACATGACGTTGGTGCTGACCATCGGCCCTGCCACCAGCCCGACGACCTACATCCTTGGGCTGACCCTCCCGTTCCCGCTCGCTGTCGCGATCGCGGTGGTCTGTTCGATGTTGCTCGCGCTTGTTGTTGGAGCAATCGCCCTGCGCCACCTGCGGGGCATCTACTTCTCGATCGTCACGCTCGGCGCGGTGTACGTGCTCTATGTGTTCGCCGGGCAGTTCGTACCCCTGTTCAACGGTTACAACGGGCTGTCCGGCCTGTTCGACCCGATGGGCGATGTCTTGGGACTCGACTTCTCGGCTTACCCGTTCTTCTATCTCGGACTCTGCGTGGCTGTCCTGTGTGTGGTCCTCGTCCTCGTCACGCGCTTGAGCGGCAGTCGCTTCGGCCTTGCACTGCGCAGTCTGCGCGAGGATGAGCGCGCGGCGGCTGCCTTCGGACGGAATATCTACGCGATGAAGCTCAAGGCCTACGTCATCGGGGCGGGCATCGGAGGGTTGGGCGGTGCGCTCTTCGCGGGCTACCTCAGCGCGTTCAACCCGTCCGCCTGGTCACCGGTGGAAACGATCGTTCTGTACGCCGCGATTCTCGTCGGTGGCCGGGGGAGCAACCGTGGCGTCATCCTTGGGGTCGCCGTCATGGTGATGGGCCTCCAGGAGGCCACCCGATACCTTCCGGAGATCGCCAACCAGCCGAGCTTCGCGCCGGCCTTCCGGCTCATTCTCACCGGCATCGTCCTGGTGCTGTTCATTCGATTCAGGCCCCAAGGTCTCCTCCCAGAACACCGCATGCGCGACAAGGACCCGGCCGACACAGGCGGCACAAGCGTCGCTACCGGGAGTGCGGTCGCCGGCGCTACGCTCGACACCGGGGCTGCGTGACCGCGCTGCTCGAGGTGCAGGATCTGCACAAGCACTTCGGTGGCGTGCAGGCGGTCACGGCGTGCTCGTTCACCGCGGCCGAGGGTCAGATCACCGGGCTCATCGGTCCCAACGGTGCCGGCAAGAGCACGGCCATCGACCTCATCTCGGGCTTCAAGGTCCCCGACACAGGCACGGTCCGCTTCGAGGGCAAGGAGGTGCAGGGCAAGACGCCGCATGTCATCTCGCGGATGGGCTTGATCCGGACATTCCAGAGCCCGCGCGAGTGGCCCGGGCTGAGCGTGCTCGAGAATCTCATCCTCGCCCACTTCGAGCCGCGTCGCGAGCGGTTCTGGAGATCGCTCGCCGGCCCGTCTCGGCTCGAAAGGGAGCGCGCCAACGACCAGTTGATCCGTGCGCGTGACATTCTCGACGAGTTCGGGCTGTTCCACTTACGCAACGAGCGAGCCGGCATTCTGAGCGGTGGCCAGAAGCGCCTCCTGGAGTTCGCGCGAATCCGCATGGCGGAGCCGCGCTTGGTGATCCTCGATGAGCCGATGGGCGGCGTCAACCCGGTCCTCGGGGAGCGTATGGCGACCGCGGTGCTCGGCTTCGTCGCGGCGGGCACGTCGGTCGTCATCGTCGAGCACAACCTCCCCTTCATCGAGCGAGTTACAGACCAGGTCGTGGTGATGGCCGAGGGACGAGTGATCGCAGAAGGCCCATTCGATCAGCTGCGGGGTAACCCGGCCGTTGTCGACGCCTATCTCGGAGAGATGCCCACCTATGACGACGCTGAGTCCTGACCCCGCCGCGTCGCAGGCGGCGACCGTTGCGGCCCTCGACATCGCCGGCCTCACCGCCGGCTATGGCGGTGCCCCGATTGTCGAGAGCGTCAGCATTCGCGCCCACCGCGGTGCGATCACCGCGATCGTCGGACCCAACGGAGCCGGAAAATCCACATTGCTCAAGGCGATCGCAGGCGTGATCAGTGCGAGCGCGGGCACCGTGACGGTCGAAGGCAGGGACGCGACCGGACTACCGTCGGAGAAGCTGGTGCGCCGCGGTATCGCGTACGTTCCCCAGGTGGCGAATGTCTTTCCCCAACTCACCGTCCAGGAGAACCTCGAGATGGGCGGCTACAGCCGGAGGCAGGGGCTGCATGAGCGTGCCGAGGAGTTGTATCAGCTTTTTCCTGACCTCAAGCTGGCCCACCGTCGCCACGCAGAGACCTTGAGCGGCGGTCAGCGAACCATGCTCGCCATGGCCCGTGGACTGATGGTCGATCCGGCTGTGCTGCTCCTCGATGAGCCGTCCGCCGGCCTCTCCCCGAAATTCCAGAGCGCGGTGTGGGAGCGGATCGAGCAGGTGCGCGCCACCAACGTCGCGGTCGTGGTTGTCGAGCAGAACACTCGCGAGACGCTGCGTCATGCGCAGTGGGCGTACGTCTTGGTGCTCGGGAGGAACCGCCTGGATGGGCCAGGGCGAGACCTGCTCCACAACGACGAAGTCGTCAATCTCTATGTCGGCGTGCTGTCCTAGGGACGCTGCGCGATGGATCCCCACCCCGCCCAGGTTCCGTCATCAGGCCCGCTCGCCGGCGTGCGGATCCTCGACCTCTCGCGGATCCTGTCCGGTCCCTTCGCGACGATGATCTTCGCCGACCTCGGCGCCGATGTGATCAAACTCGAGAACCCGCGGACCGGTGACGACACGAGGGAGTGGGCGCCCCCGTATCAGGGCGACCAGTCCGCCTACTTTCTCTCGGTGAACCGCAACAAGCAGGGCATCGCGGTGGATCTCAAGAGCGAGCGAGGACGCGAGATCGCACTGCGTCTGGCGGATCGCGCCGACGTGGTCGTCGAGAATTTTCGGCCCGGAACTGCGGGGCGGCTGGGGCTCGGCTACGACGACCTCAGCGCTCGCAATCCGCGGCTGATCTACGCGTCGATCTCAGGATTCGGCCAGACCGGCCCCTACGCGGCAGAACCCGGTTACGACGCCATTGCTCAGGCGCTCGGTGGTCTGATGAGTGTCACCGGTGAAGCGGACGGAGCGCCCGTACGAGTCGGCAATTCCGCGGCAGATCTTGGGGCGTCAATGTGGGCGGCGATCGGCATCCTCGCCGCGCTGCACGCCCGGCACACCACCGGCCGCGGCGAGTGGATCGACATCTCGCTGCTCGATGGGCAGATAGCGTCGCTGACGTACCTGGCCGGCGGTTATTTCGCCTCGGGCGAGGTGCCACGCCGCTACGGGTCAGCCCATCCGAGCATCGTGCCCTACCAAGCGCTGCGGACTGCTGACGGGCACCTGATGGTCGCGGTGGGGAACGACACGCTGTGGCAACGCTTCGCCCCGCTCATCGGCCTGCCCGAGCTGGTCGACGATCCCCGCTTCGCCGGCAATCCGCAGCGTGTCGCCAACCGCTCGGAGCTGATCCCGCTCATCGAAGCTGCCCTCGCAGCCAGGAACTCGGCCGCCTGGGCCGAGGAGCTGGCCCGCGTCGGGATCCCGGCCGGCGCGATCAACAGCGTCGGTGCCGCACTCGAGCATCCCCAAGTGCGCGCGCGCGAGATGGTGCTGAGCACCGAGCATCCCACGGCGGGAACGCTGCGCATGACCGGTTCGCCGATCAAGCTCTCCCGCTACACGGCAACTGTGCGACGCCCGCCACCGACCCTCGGCGAGCACACCGATGAGGTCCTGAGCGAACTCGGTTACTCGGATGCGGAAATCGCCGCACTCCGTGACGAGGGCATCGTTCGTTGAGCCCGGGGCGCGGAGTGACGCGGGCGCAGCTTACGCATCAGCGCCGACGGGCGGCTCTGCCGGTGTCGGGGATTGGCTGAGAGGTTGGAACCCGCGGAGATGCGCGACCTCGAGGCCGAGCTTCGCGCCGCGACGGTGGGGGAGGTGCGTGCTGACGCCTATACGCGTCACCTGTTCTCGACAGACGCAAGCATGTACAGCATCGAACCGCTTGCGGTCGTGTTTCCGCGCGATGCGGCGGACGTTGCCGCAGCCGTGAGCGTCTGTGCCCGCCGTCGCGTGCCCATGTTGCCGCGAGGTGCCGGCACCAGCCTGGCGGGCCAGACGGTTGGACGCGCGGTCATCATCGACACCTCGCGCCACATGGACTCCATCGTCGAGCTCGACGCCGAGCGACGTCTCGCGCGAGTTCAGCCGGGCGTCGTCCAGGACGATCTGAATCGCGCCGCGCGTCAGCACGGGCTGGTTTTCGGCCCGGATACCTCGACCAGCGACAGGGCAACGATCGGCGGGATGATCGGCAACAACTCCGCGGGAAGCGGATCGGTGGTGCATGGCATGACCATCGATCACGTCGAGGCGCTCGAGGTGGTGCTGAGCGACTCCAGCGCAGCGACACTCGGGCCGGCCGACGCTGCGGAGATGACGCGCCGGGCTGCCGCCGACACCCTGGCAGGAAGGATCCACGCGCGCCTGCCGGCGCTCGTCGACGAGCATCGCACCGCGATCGCGTTGGGTTTTCCACCCTACTGGCGCCGTGCTGGCGGTTATCGACTCGACCGCATCGCCGACGGGCCGCCCTTCAACCTCGCTCGGTTCGTCGTGGGCTCCGAAGGCTCGCTCGTGATCGTCACCGAGGCGACCGTGCGTCTGGTTCGGTTACCCCGAGCGAAGGCGATTGCCGTCGGGCATTTCGCGACCGTGGCCGATGCCGTCGCAGCGACGGAGGACGCTCTGAGCACGCGACCCAGCGCCGTCGAGCTGATCGACCGAACGATTCTCGACCTCTCGCGCCGCAAGATCGAGTACGCCGCACTGGGGTCGATCCTCGAAGGCGATCCGGGGGCGCTGCTCTTCGTCACCTTCGACGGCGATGACGCGGCCGAGGCATCTGCGGGCGTGGAGCGGCTTGCCGCGCTCTGGCGGCGCCATGACCATGGTTATCACACGCTTCGAGCGACGACGCCGCATCAGCAGGCCGCACTCCTCAAGGTCAGATCTGCCGGCTTGGGTCTGTTGATGGCAGCGAGCGTGGGCACCCGCCGGCCGGTGGCGTTCATCGAGGACACGGCCGTCGACCCGGCCCGCCTGACCGAGTACGTGCGGCGTTTCAGCGCCGTTCTCGAGCGACACGGTCTGGTGGCCGGCTTCTACGGTCACTGCTCGGTCGGGTGCCTGCATATCCGCCCGTTCATGGATCTCACCCGACCCAGCGAGGTCGCAACCATGCGCGCCGTGGCAGCGGAGATACGCGACCTGGTGAGCGAATTCGGCGGAGCCAACTCCAGCGAGCATGGGGATGGCCTCGCACGCAGTGAGTTCAACCGGACCGTCTTCGGAGACGGGCTCTACGGCGCCATGTGCGCGGTGAAGGTGCTCTTCGACCCCGATGCGCTCATGAACCCCGGCAAGATCGTCAACGCGCCGCCGATGACCGAGAACATCCGCGATGCTGTGCTTCCGCCAACGTTCGTGCTCTCGACTCGACTCTCGTTCGCCGGCACCGGCGGGATGCGCGGCGCCGCCGATCGATGCATGAACATCGGCGTCTGCCGCAAGGGATCGACTGGCGTCATGTGTCCGTCGTACATGGCAACGCGCGAGGAGGAGCACAGCACCCGCGGCCGCGCCAACGCGCTCGTTTTCGCGCTGTCGCAGCCGGATCCGAGAGCAGCGCTCGGCGACGACAGGCTGCACGATATCCTCGACCTCTGTCTGGAGTGCAAGGCATGCAAGAGCGAGTGCCCTCTCGGCGTGGACATGGCATCGATGAAGAGCGAATTCCTCTTTCAGTACCAGGGAATTCACGGTGTCCCAGCGCGCGCGCGGTTCTTCGCCGCGGCGCGTCGTCTCAACCGGTTGGGCTCGTTGGTTGCGCCACTCTCCAACGTGGTGACGTCGCTCCCGGGGTCACGTGCGCTCATGGAACGGGCGCTGGGGATCACCAGGAGGCGGCCGCTGCCGCGGTTCCAGCGGCGCACGCTACTTCGCTGGAATGCGCGCCGCACGCGTCGATCGCCGGGGCCCCTCGGGCGGGTGGTGATGCTCGCCGACTCGTTCACCACGTTCACCGAGCCGGGCGTGGGCATTGCGGCGGTGGAGCTGCTGGAAATGGCTGGCTGGGAGGTGGATCTCATCGGCGACCAGTGTTGCGGGCGGGCCGCGATTTCCAAGGGACGTCTGCACGACGCCACCCGACAAGCCCAGGCGATGACCGCTCGTCTCGCCGGCCTGGCCCGGGAGGGGGTGGTGATCGTCGGAGTCGAGCCCTCTTGCATCCTCACGCTCACCGAGGAGCACCTTGCTCTGCAGCCTGACAACGAGGACGCGAAGGTGGTTGCAGGTCGGGCTCGCCTCGTTGACGACCTGATCCTCGAAGCGGTTGCCTCGGGACACCTGCGTATGGATCCAGCATCCCCCATGGCGGGTCGGCGCTTCCTTTTCCACGGTCACTGCCACCAGAAAGCGCTGACCGGAACCAGCGCAAGTGTCCAGCTGCTGTCGTCGATTCCTGGCTCCGAGGTTGTCGAGGTCGATGCCGGCTGCTGCGGTATGGCAGGGTCGTTCGGGTTCGAAGCCGAGCACTATCAACTGTCGATGGAGATCGGCGGAATGCGCCTTTTCCCCGCGATCACTGCCGAGGATGCCGCAACCGTGGTTGCCGCCACGGGGGTGTCATGCCGCCAGCAGATCGAGCACGGCACTGGCCGCCGTGCCCTGCACCCCGTCGAGTTGGTCCGGGCGGCCGTCGTTCAAACCCGCCCGGATGCGGCCTGACCCAGCATGGTCATCGTGCTTGTCGTCGGGTTCGTGCCGGCGAGCACCTGAATGATCACAACGAGCGACCCCTTGTCGAACTCGACGAGCCCACCGGACGTGAGAAAGGCGTGATCACCGATTCCAGACACGTCCTGAAATCCGGGGACGCCACCCATCGCGGCGGTGCGCGTTGAGTCGTAGGACGAGCTCGCGGTGCTGCTGTCCGGATACTGGGTGGCGATGACGGTCAGGTTGCCAGTGGGTGTCGTGTAGGCACACTGACCTGCAACCGAGCTCGGCGTCCCTGCATCGGTACCGAGGGCGGTCGACGCTTCTTGCGCGTTGATCAGGGAGCACGGATCGGACGCCGCACCCCGGGTGGAACTCGAGGTCGAGGTCGGAGCCGCCAGGGTGGCCGCCTGAGCGGCCGGCTCCGTCGCACCTGGGGCGGTCCCGGTTGCACCACCGCACGCAGCGAGCGTGAGCGCCGACACGGCGACGATTCCCGCATGTGCAAGAACCTTGGATCGGCTCGCAGACGGCGCACTCGTGAAGCACGATCCACTGTTCAGGATGCCCATCAGACGGCCTCCGATTCGAGGACCATCGACTCGGGAGTTCCAGCCAGACCTGGCGAGTTCTCGGGACGTGCCCATACCTGAGTTGTCAGAAAGCTCTGGAACGACTGTGCTTCGCCCGCGGTGTCGAAGTCGAGGTCGATCACCACATACCGCGGGTCGTTCACGGGTCGCTGGACGCGCTGCGCGCGGACTCCCGCGTTGTGCCGGGCATCGGCGAAACGGCTGAAAGCCGCGGCCCACGTTGCGAAGTCGGTGATCGGATGCTGGATGTGCAGCGTTGCCATTGCGTTCTCCTTCAAAGCTTTCGTCACTCGAAGACTACGGAGGCGCCGAGCCGGCCGCCATCCCAGGTTCATGGGATCTTTGGGTCGCGGGGGGAGGTGTCGACCCGCGTAGGATCACGGCGTGACCGCGAGCACCGCACAATCGCACGCGCTCGAGAGAATCGTCCGCATCTGCACGACACCCGCCGAAGACGTGCTCGCACTCCGGCTCGCCGTCCTCGACGAGATCCGGCGTGCGGTCAATTTCGAGGCATACGCGTGGCTCCTCACCGATCCGGAGACAGAGGTCGGGTCAGCGCCGCTCGCGGATGTTCCATGCCTGACCGAGCTGCCGCGTCTCATCGAGCTCAAGTACCTGACGCGGGTGAACCGCTGGACGCACCTCGAGGGCCCCGTTGCTCTGCTGCATGCGGCAACAGCGGGCCGCCTTGATCAGAGCCTCGTCTGGCGGGAGATGCTCGCGCGGTACGCGGTGACCGATGTTGCGTCGCTGGTGTTCCGAGACCGGCACGGGTGCTGGGGATTCCTCGACCTCTGGCGGAGCGCAGGTGAACCGGTCTTCAGCAAGGACGAGACGGATTTTCTGACCTCGATCGCGAGGCCGATCACCGACGCGATCCGACGGTGCCAGGCCGCGACCTTCAGCCTCGCGATGGCCGCGACGGTGCGTGGGGGACCGATCGTGCTCGTGCTTTCGCCGGACCTCGAAGTCCGAGCGCAGACGCTGGAAACCGACGAGTACCTGAGGCTCCTCGTGCCCCCCCACGGCGACCGGCAGCCGGTACCCGCCGGTGCCTACAACGTTGCCGCGCAACTGCTTGCGAACGAGTCCGGGGTCGACGATCATCCACCGACGGCGCGCGTCCACCTGACGGCTGGAGTGTGGCTGACGCTTCGCGCGGCGCGCATCGGCACGGCGGTGCCGCCCGCGGAACAGGACATTGCGGTCACGATCGAGCCGACCGCAGGGGCGGAGCGAACACCACTCTTCGGCAGGGTATGCGCCCTGAGCCCTCGGGAGATGGAACTGCTCGGCCACCTGATCACTGGCTCTGACACGCGGAGCACGGCTGAGCACATGTTCGTGTCCGAGAACACGGTGCAGGATCACCTCAAGTCGATATTCATCAAGACCGGGACCGGGAACCGCCGTACCCTGCTGGCTCGAGCTGCGGGGCGCTGACGGCCGCGGTGTGACATTCGGCCCACTGATCGATGGCCTACGGCTCTGACAGCAAACGCGCGACGCCCATAGGCTGTTGCAATTGGCCAGAACCAAGGGAGCATCATGCGGACACCCACACCCAGCGTGGATCTCGACCCCCTGCCATTGCTGATTCAGGGCGGCATGGGTGTGGCCGTTTCCAACTATCGACTCGCGCGCGCCGTGGCCATGACCGGTCATCTCGGTGTCGTATCCGGTACAGCCATCGACCTCGTGCTGGCACGACGGCTCCAGGACGGTGACCCTGGCGGGGAGATGCGTGACGCCATGGCTCGGTTCCCGGTGCCCGGCATCGCCGACCGTGTCCTCGAACGCTACTTCCTCCCGGCGGGCCGCCGGGGACGCCCCTACCGAGGCGTGCCCATGCGTTCGCATCGCGATAACCACGCGTCGCAAGATCTTCTGGCTGTCGCCGCCTTTGTTGAGGTGGCGCTCGCCAAACGCGATCACCAGGGCCGCATCGGCATCAACCTGCTCACCAAGGTGCAGGTCCCGACGGTGCCGAGCCTGTTCGGCGCGATGCTCGCCGGCGTCGACGTCGTGCTCATGGGAGCAGGGATACCGCGTGATATTCCTGGCATTCTCGACCGGCTCGCGGCGATGGAGCCGGTGGAGACGCGACTCGAGGTTGCCGGCGCGTCCGCCCGCGAGTCCGTCCCGCATCTTCGATTCGACCCGACGCGATTTCCTATCGACACTGCGCCGCGGCGTCCGGCGTTTCTCCCGATCGTGTCATCGCACACTCTCGCCACCGTGCTGGTCCGCAAGGCCAGCGGCTCGGTCGAAGGCTTCATCGTCGAGGCACCGACGGCGGGCGGGCACAATGCGCCGCCGCGAGGCACGGGCGCGTATGACGCTCTCGGACAGCCGCTCTATGGCGACCGGGACCAGGTGGACTTCGAAGTGATGCGTGACCTGGGTCTCCCATTCTGGCTGGCCGGTGGCATTGACTCTCCGGAACGCGTGCGCGAAGCGCTCGATACTGGAGCGGCCGGCGTGCAGGTGGGCACGCTCTTTGCCTTCTGCAGGGAGTCAGGCATCGCGCAGCCGCTGCGCAGCGCGGTCCTCGACGCTGTGCACCGTGGTCGGGAGTTCGTCCTCACCTCATCGCGCGCATCGTCGACGGGGTATCCCTTCAAGGTGGCGGCGATCCCCGGAACACTTTCCGAACAGGCTGTGTACGCAGCACGTACCCGCCTCTGCGATCTTGGTTACTTGCGTGAGGCATACATCAAACCATCGGGCGGTATCGGCTACCGCTGCGCCGCCGAGCCTGTTGCTGATCACATCGCCAAGGGTGGCGATGCGGCAGCCACCGTCGACCGCATGTGTCTGTGCAATGGATTGAGCGCCGCCATCGGGCTTGGCCAGGTGCGCGGCGACGGCGTGGAGCCGGCGGTGATCACCAGTGGTGACGGCCTTGGCTCAGTGCGGACGTTCTTGGACAACAGTGACGGCTATTCCGCCGCCGATGTGGTCACGCACCTGTTGCGCGGAGTCCAAGTCGCGGGCAGAGCATGACGAGGGGTACGCGCCTGGCGGTGGGCCGGCTGGTGCCCGCGCGGTGATCGGCGGGCGCGCATGATGAACCACGTGGCGTTCGATACGATCATCGAGCCGTTCCGGATCCACTCCGTTGAGCCGCTCCGTTTGACGACACCCGAGGAGCGCCAGGAGCGCATCGTCGCCGCCGATTACAACCTGTTCGCGCTGCACTCTGACGATGTCCTCATCGACCTGCTCACCGACTCGGGAACGGGAGCGATGTCGCGAGACCAGTGGGCGGCGATACAGCACGGCGACGAGAGCTACGCGGGATCGCCGTCGTGGTTCCGTTTCCTCGACGCGGTCCAGGAACTCTTTCCGTTCCGGCACATCATCCCGACCCACCAGGGCCGGGCGGCGGAGAAGATCCTGTTCACGGCCATCGGCGGACCGGGCAAGATCGTGCCCAACAACACGCATTTCGACACGACCCGGGCCAACGTCGAGTTCACCGGCGCCGAGGCGGTCGACCTGCTGAGCCCGGAGGGACACGACCCGGCGCTCCGGCATCCTTTCAAAGGCAACATGGACGTTGGCAAGCTCGAAGAGCTGCTCCGCACCCACGAGGGATCGGTGCCGGTCGTGTTCGTCACGATCACCAACAACTCGGGTGGCGGGCAGCCCGTCTCGCTCGCGAACCTCCGCGCGGTGCGCGCCGTGTGCGACCGATACGGTATCCCGCTGTTTCTCGATGCGTGCCGGTTCGCCGAAAACGCCTGGTTCATCCGCGAGCGGGAGCCGGGTCAGCAGGATCGCGACGTGCGCGACATCGTGCGCGACATGGCGGCGCTCGCCGATGGCATGACCATGAGTGCCAAGAAGGACGGTCTCGCCAACATCGGCGGTTGGCTTGCGATGAACGACGACGATCTGGCGGCTCGGTGTCGCAACCTGCTGATCCTCACCGAGGGCTTCCCCACCTACGGCGGGTTGGCGGGTCGGGATCTCGAGGCAATCGCCCAGGGGCTCCATGAGGTGGTCGAGCACGACTATCTGCGCTACCGCATCCGCTCCACGGCATACCTTGGTGAGGCGCTCATTCGCCTCGGCATCCCGATCGTCGAGCCCCCGGGCGGGCACGCCGTGTACATCGACGCACGCGGGCTGCTGCCGCATATCCAGCCGCTGGAGTATCCCGGGCAGGCGCTCGCGGTCGCGCTCTACGCAACCGGCGGCATACGGAGCTGTGAGATCGGCACCGTGATGTTCGGGCGCCGACCTGACGGCACCGAGCACCCGGCTGACATGGACCTTGTGCGCCTGGCGATCCCGCGGCGAACGTACACGCAGAGCCATATCGACTACGTCATCGCCGTCTGTGCGGAGGTGGCGGCGCACGCCCAAGACCTGTCTGGCTACCGGATCGTCAACGAGCCGCCGGCGCTCCGCCACTTCACCGCCCGGTTCGAGCAGCTCCGCGCGTAGCCGGGTGCTTCGGCGCCCCAGCCAGCAATGTGGTTGACAGGCCCTAAGTCGAAGTCTACAGTGTGGAACCGCTCCCATGAAATCGGTCCAGAACTCGAAAATCACCCTGGAAAACGTAGCGGAATTGGCCCGAGTGTCCCGGGCAACCGCTTCACGGGTACTGACCGCCAACCCGCGTGTGAGCCCGGAATCCCGGAGGGCCGTCGAGCGCGCGGCGCGGAAGCTCGGCTACATCCCCAACCACGCGGCGCGGGCACTGGCCACCGGCCGCAGCGACGCCGTCGCCCTGGTCATCTCCGAACCGACGAGCCTGATCTTCGGCGACCCCTTCTTCCCCCGTCTCATCCGCGGGATCGGGGAGGTGCTCGCGGCGCGCGACAAGCAACTCATCCTGCTGGCGCCGCAGTCGGGGACGGACATCGATCGTCTCGAGCGGTTCGTCGCGGCCGGTCACTCCGACGGAGTGCTGTTGGTCTCGCTGCACGGGGTCCATCCGCTGCCCGGCAGGATCGCGGCCCGGGGGATTCCGGTGGTGGTCGGCGGGCGCCCCGCGGAGGCCGACCTCTTCACGTATGTCGACATTGACAACGTCGGCGGAGCGTTTGCGGCCGTCACGCATCTGGCGGCACGCGGGCGGCGGAGCATCACGACGATCAGCGGCCCCCAGGACATGCCACCGGGGCGAGATCGACTGCTCGGGTATCGCTCGGCTCTCGAGGCCGAGGGTTTGCCCCTCGACGAAGGAGCCGAGGAGTCTGCCGACTTCACCCAGGAGGGTGGCGAACGGGCCATGCGGCGGCTCCTCGAACGGCGTCCATCGCTGGACGCGGTGTTTGCAGCGTCCGACCTGATGGCGGCGGGCGCGCTGCGCACCCTGGCGGAGTCGGGTCGGCGTGTTCCCGACGATGTCGCCGTCGTTGGCTATGACGACGACCCGGTTGCCGCAGCAAGCAATCCACCGCTGACGAGCGTGCGTCAGCCGATCGAGGAGATGGGACGGGAGATGGCGCGGCTGCTGCTCGACGCGATGCACGCACCGCGCCGGGTGATCCTCACCACCGAGCTCCAGGTGCGCCTCTCCTCCGGGCGAGCGACCGAGGCGATGTAGTTCGATGCGCGTCCTTGCCCGCCGACTGGGTTTCTACCTCCTCGCGGCGTGGGTCGCGCTCACCGTCAACTTCTTCCTGCCCCGGCTCGTCCCGGGAAACCCCGTCGCGACGGCGATCGGACATCTGACCTTTGTCAACGCGCAGGTCGTCGATGCCATCAAGGCGCAGTTCGGCGTCGGGGTCAACGAGAGCATCTGGATCCAGTACATCCAGTACTGGGGTGACCTCGCGCACGGCAACCTCGGGGTGTCCTGGGGCAACAGTTTCGAGCCAGTCACGAGCCTGATTGGGGCGGCGCTGCCCTGGACCCTCGCCCTGCTCGGGGTCGCCACGGTCGTCAGTTTTCTGCTCGGCACGCTGATCGGCATCGCGCTCGGCTGGTTGCGAGGGTCCTGGCTCGACTGGGTGCTGCCGGGCGCAACCTTTTTCCAGGCGATCCCGTACTTCTTTCTCGGCACGGTCCTGCTCATGGTCTTCGCGACCGGGCTGCACTGGTTCCCGATCAGCCAGGGGTACCAGACCACAGGGCTCAGCAGCGTGACCCCGGGGCTGAACTGGGACTACCTCGTCAGCCTCGTGGACCACGGCGTCCTCCCCGCCAGCACCATCGTCCTCACCTCGATCGCCGGCTGGATCATGGGGATGCGCAACATGATGGTGATCACCATGGACGAGGATTTCGTCCTGGTCGCCCGGGCCAAGGGGCTCCCCGCCAGAAAGGTCGTCTGGTACGCGGCGCGAAACGCGATCCTTCCGAGCGTCGCCAACTTCTCGCTCGCGATCAGCCTGGTGGTCGCGGGTCAGCTTCTCGTCGAGATCGTCTTCAGCTACCCCGGGATCGGCTACCTGCTCTTCCACGCCGTGACCGACCAGGACTACCCGATGGTCCAGGGGATCTTCCTGGTGATCACGCTCGTGGTGCTCGCAGCGAACTTCCTTGCCGACCTGGTCTACGTGAGCCTCGACCCGCGCGCCCGGCAGGTGGCGTGACGCCATGAGCACCACCGTCCAGAACCTCGTGACGGCACCATCGCCGAGCCCGATGCACTCGGTGCCGCGATTCCGCGCCGTTCGTCTGCCCCGTTCGCCGAAGGTGCTCGCCGGCCTCGGGATCCTGCTGGCGTTCGCTGTGCTCGCGGTCATCGGACCGGTGATCGCTCCGTATGGCCCGACCCACACCGATCTCTCATGGGTGCGGATCCTGCCGGCGGTCGGCCGGTTCGGATCGCCGGAGATCGTTCCGGAGTCCCCGTCCTCCGCGCACTGGCTCGGCACGACGATCTACGCGAACGATGTGTTCTCGCAGCTGCTCGTCTCGGCCCGGGCGACGATGCTCGTCGGCTTCCTTGCCGGAGCCGCCGCGACCGTGCTCTCGATCGTCGTCGGGGTCACCGCGGGCTACATCGGCGGGGTGACCGACGACGGTCTGTCGCTGGCCGCGAACGTCTTCCTGGCCATTCCCGGTCTGCCGCTTCTGATCGTGCTCGCGAGCTACGTCCCCGGGGCGGACACCAGCCCGGTGCTTATCGCGCTCATCGTGAGCGTGACGGGGTGGGCATTCGGGGCGCGCGTGCTGCGCGCGCAGACCCTGTCGCTGCGCAACCGCGACTTCGTCGAGGCCGCGCGCGTCTCGGGGGAGAGCACGTTCCGGGTCATCGTGTTCGAGGTCCTGCCGAATCTCGTGCCGATCGCGGCGGCCTCGTTCCTGTTCACCACCCTCTATGCGCTGGGTGCCTACGTCGCCCTTGCCTACCTCGGACTGGCGGGCAGCAACATCTGGAACTGGGGCCTGATGCTCATGCAGTCGCAAGCAGAGAGCGCTCCTGCCAGCGGCTGGTGGTGGTGGTGGGCGCCGCCGGGTGTCTGCATCGCGCTACTCGGTTGCGGCCTGGCACTGCTCAACTTTGGGATGGACGAGTTCATCAACCCGAGGTTGCGGACCGCCGGGCTCTCCCGGAAGAGTGCACGGGCAGCCGGCCTGCGCCGACGCCCGAAGCTCGGATTCACCCCGGTGATGCGCCGGCCGGTCGCCGCCCAGGCAGCGCCGGCAACGATCGTGCATGCAGCGCGTCCGGGCGACGGTGGGAGTGGCGCGATGGGGACGCAACCATGATGAGCCAGGTCGAGCCGATTCCCGGGCCCGTCAACGCGCTGTCCACAGCACCGGCGTTGACACCGGCACTGCACCCGGCAGACCCCGTTCTCGAGATCAAGGGACTCTGTGTCGACTACGGGTTCGGTCCCGATGCGGTGCACGCGGTCGTCGGGTGCGATCTGACGCTCCGCCGCGGCGAGGTGATGGGACTGGCGGGAGAGAGCGGCAGCGGCAAGTCGACGCTCGCCATGGCAGCACTCCGCCTGCTGCGGGCGCCCGCGGTGATTACCGCGGGCGAGGTGATCTTCCACTCCCGGCCGACCGGTACCAGCGCTGCGACCGAGACCGTCGACATGCTGGCCGCGGGTGACAACGAGCTGCGTGCGGTTCGCTGGTCGGAGATCGCGGTCGTCCTCCAGAGCGCGCTGAATGCGCTCAACCCGGTCGCCACCATCGGCGCGCAGTTTGACGACGTCCTCCACGTGCACCGCCGCGGGCTCTCCCGGAAGGCGAGGCTTGAGCGGGCGTCGGAACTGCTCGAGATGGTGGGGATGAACGGCGACCGCCTGCGCAGCTATCCCCACGAGCTGTCAGGAGGCATGCGCCAGCGGGCGATGATCGCCATGGCGCTGGCGCTGGATCCGCAGGTCCTCATCCTCGACGAGCCGACCACGGCGCTGGACGTCGTCACGCAGCGGGAGATCCTCGAGGAGCTGATGGGCCTGCGCGACCGCCTCGGCTTCGCGGCACTCTTCATCACCCACGACCTCTCGCTGCTCGTCGAGCTCGCCGACGAGATCGCGGTCATGTACGCCGGCCGGATGGCGGAGCTGGCCCCGGCCGGGGCGCTCTTCCGGTCGCCGCGCCACCCGTATACGCACGGGCTGCTCAACTGCTTTCCGCCGATGCACGGTGCGCAGCGGCCGATGATCGGCATCCCGGGGTCACCGCCGGACCTGAGAGCGGTTCCATCAGGGTGTGCATTTCACCCGCGCTGTCCCTGGGCGATGGTCCGCTGCGGGAGCGAGGTGCCGCACCTCGAGTCCGTCGGCCCCGATCGTCAGGCGGCGTGCTGGCTGCACAACACTGATGCTCAGGTTCCCCCCGAACTGGCGCTTCCGGCCCCACTCCGCGCACCTCGGTCGCCTGCCGCCGGTGGCGTCGAGTCGCTCCAGGCAGGATCGCGATGAGCGTCGCAACAGTCGCGATCCCGCACGAGACGGTGACCGAGCACCCGGTTCTGGAAGGACGAGGTCTCAGCAAGCGATTCTGGGTGCGCCGCGGCCACGGTCCGCTGACGCGCAGAGCGAGCTTGCGCGCGGTGGAGGACGTGTCCATCAGCCTCGGCGCCGGAAAGGTCGTCGCCGTGGTGGGCGAGAGCGGGTCGGGGAAGACGACCGTGGCGAGGCTGCTGGCCCGGATCATCACGCCGGAGTCCGGCCAGTTGCTGCTCGACGGTGACCCCGTGCCCCGCCGGCGTTCACGCAAGTACGCGGCGCAGGTCCAGATGGTGTTCCAGGACCCCTTCGCGTCCCTCAACCCGGTGCACCGGATCCGCTACCACCTGGTCCGTCCACTGCGCATCCACCACATCGACGATCAGGACGTTGACACCGCCGTCGATGAGCTGCTCCGCCGGGTTGCGCTGTCGCCTCCGAGCCAGTTCGTCGACAAGTTCCCGCACGAGCTGTCCGGGGGTCAGCGGCAACGCGTGGCCATTGCCCGAACGCTGGCCGTCCGTCCCCGCGTGCTGCTCGCCGACGAACCGGTGTCCATGCTCGACGTCTCGGTCCGGCTGGGAGTGCTCAATCTCCTCGCGGACCTTCGCGACCGCGAGCACATGGCGGTGCTCTACGTCACCCATGACATCGCATCGGCCCGCTACCTCGCCGACCGCATCATGGTCATGTACGCCGGTCAGGTCGTGGAGTCGTCACCGAGCGTGAGCCTCACCGACCACCCCGCGCATCCCTACACGCAGCTGCTGCTGTCAGCCGCACCCGATCCGGATCGAATGGGCCGCCCCCTGCTCGTGACCGGTGGTGCACCGCCGAGCCTCCTCGCGCCCCCGGCCGGCTGCCGATTCCACCCGCGCTGCCCGCACGCCATGGACATCTGCGCGCGGGTGGCGCCTCCGAGTGTCGAGATCGCGCCCGCCCACTCGGCCACGTGCTGGCTCCACGTCGACGCCTCTGACCGGCACGCCCCGGACCCCGAGCCGCCAGCAGCAAAGCGCCACACAAACGAGGACTTGACCGATTTGAGCGCTGGAGGAACCGGAGGATGAAGTGACATCTCGCGATCCGCCCGGCCCCTCGTCGGCAGCAGCTACGCATTAACCGACAGCGCTTGGCACCACTCATGCCAGCGCATCACGGAGATAGTAATCGATGAATCGGAAACTGGCGACCGGAATGGCCGTTGCCTCCGCGCTCGCGATCGCCGGATGCAGCTCGGGAACCCCAAGCTCATCCTCGGGCCCAGTGACCAAAGCCGTCCTCACGGAGGAATCCAACACCGGGGTCACCTTCACGCAGGACTTCAACCCCTTCAACACCTCGTCGTTTGCGGCGAAGATGAACCTGCGGACTCTGATCTACGAGCCGCTTTACGAGTTCGACGCCCTGGATCCGGCGCAGAGCCATCCCTGGCTTGCGACCAGCTACAGCTTCTCGACCAATGGGCAGGACCTGACGTTCACGATCCGCCCGAACGTGACTTGGAGCGACGGCAAGCCTTTCACCGCCCAGGACGTCGCCTTCACCTTCAAAACCATCAAGGACAACCCGAGCGCCGACTACAGCGGCATCCCTGCGCAGGCGAGCGACCCGACGGTGACGGGCAGCAGCGTCACCCTGCACTTCAACAGCGCGCAGTACACCAACCTGTTCTCGATCGCGGGTTCGACGTACATGGTGCCGCAGCACCTCTGGACGTCGATCGCCAACCCTGCCACCGCGACATTGGCGACACCGGTCGGCACGGGTCCTTACACGATGAAGACCTTCTCGACCCAGGTCGTGAAGTTCGCAGCCAATCCCCATTACTGGGGCGGGACCCCGCCCATCTCCGAGGTCGACGTCCCCTACTTCGCCACCAATGACGCTGCCAGCAGCGCGCTCGTCGCCGGCCAGCTCGATTGGGCGGGGAACGATATCGCCAACATCCAGCACAACTTCGTCGACCTGAATCCGACGACGAATCACTACTGGTTCGCGTCGGGCAACACCGTGACCCTGTGGTTCAACGTGCACTTCGGGGCCCTCGGGGATGCGCAAGTGCGGAGGGCGATCAGCGCGGGCATCGATCGCACTGCACTGGCTCTGCTCGGCGAGTCGGGCTACGAGGCCCCTGCGACATCCTCGAGCGGCCTCATCCTGCCCAACTTCTCGCAGTACCTCACCGCGTCGACGACCAACGACATCAAGTCCGGCGCTGACAAGGCGGCGGTGAAGTCGATCCTCACCGCGGACGGCTACACGGCGCCGACCGGGTCGGGCAACTGCACAGCGAGCGCGCCCTCGAACTGCTTCACCAAGGGCGGCCAGATCATCAGCTTCAACATCGAGGACCCCGTTCCCTACTCGGACTACTGGGAGGACGCACAACTGATCTCTCAGCAGCTGCAGAGCGAAGGCATCAACGCCACGACCAAGGGCGACAACCCTGACACCGGCTGGTATGCGGACTACACGGCGGGCAACTTCCAGTCGATGATCCACTGGGGCAACGGCGGCCCGACACCCTTTGTGCAGTACCAGAACTGGATGGACAGCTCGCAGCCGACGTCGGCCGGGGACTACGGTGGTTTCAAGAGCAGCGCAGCGCAGCAGGCGTTGACGACGCTCGAAGGCACCAACCCCAGCGACACTGCGGCGATCACCACAGCAGTACAGGCACTCGCGCAAATCATGTCCACGCAGGCTCCTGCGGTGCCCCTCCTGTATGGCGCCGACTGGAACGTGTACAGCACCACGCACATCACCGGATGGCCCGACGGGTCCACGCCGTACATGGATCCATCGCCCAACGACCCGGAACTCCCGTACATCCTCATGCACCTGAAGCCGGTTTGAGCGCCGGATAACCCCCTTCACAGCCACCCGCCCCACCCGAGGTGGATCGCGTCCGGCCGGCACCGTGCCGGCTGGACGTTGACCCGCCACGGCCGGGCGCCTGGATCGAACTCACTAGGAGGCGTCGTGCGGTACGGACACTTCGATGACGAACGCCGGGAGTACGTCATCTCGCGGCCCGATACACCACTGCCCTGGATCAACTACCTGGGCATGGAGGAGTATTTCGGCATCATCTCGAACACCGCCGGGGGCTACTCGTTCCTGCGCGATGCGCGGCTGCGGAGGCTCACCCGGGCGCGCCCCAACAACGCACCGTTCGATCTCGGCGGTCGGTACGTCTACGTCCGTGATGACGCGACCGGCGAGTACTGGTCCCCGTCCTGGCAGCCGACCCAGACAGCACTCGAGTCGTACGAGTGCCGGCACGGGCTCTCGTACACCATCATCGCATCGACGTACAGCGGAATCCGAGCCGAGACGCTGTACTACGTGCCCCTGGGCGAAACGCTCGAGGTCTGGCGGGTGCGGCTGCGCAACCTGTACGACGACCCTCGCGAGCTCTCGCTCTTCTCGTCGGTCGAGTTCTGTCTGTGGGACGCCCAGGACGACGCCACGAACTTCCAGCGCAACTTCTCGACCGGCGAGGTCGAGGTCGTCGACGGTGTCATCTACCACAAGACCGAGTACCGCGAACGACGCGCACATTTCGCCTACTTCGCGTGCTCCGAGCCGATCGCGGGATTCGACACCGACCGGGACTCGTTCCTCGGCGCGTACCGCGGATGGGACCGGCCGGTCGCCGTCGAGCGCGGCAGCGCGAGCAACTCGACCGCGCACGGCTGGTCACCGCACGGCTCGCACCATGTCCGAGTGACGCTCGGTCCGCGCGAGGAGCGTGAGGTGGTGTTCTTGCTCGGATACGCGGAGAACCGGCCCCACGAGAAATTCGATCCCGAGGGAAGCCAGACCATCAACAAGCGCTCAGTGCGACCGGTGATCGAGCGCTGGCTGCGTGCCGAGACTGTTGCGGATGGCCTCGAGCGACTGGGTGCGCGCTGGGACGAGCTGCTCTCCGCGGTGCAGGTGGAGACACCCGACACGCACACCAACCGGATGGTCAACACCTGGAATGCGTATCAGTGCGTTGCCACGTTCAACATCGGCAGGTCAGCGTCCTTCTTCGAGTCGGGTGTCGACCGCGGCATGGGGTTCCGAGACACGAATCAGGACGTGCTCGGGTTCGTCCACGCAATGCCGGAGCGTGCTCGCGAGCGCCTGCTCGATGTGGCATCGACGCAGCTGGCGAGCGGAGGCGCGTATCACCAGTACCAGCCGCTCACCAAACGTGGCAACAACAACATCGGCACCGGCTTCAACGACGACCCGCTCTGGTTGGTGCTGAGTGTCGCAGCGTATGTGAAAGAGACCGGCGATGTCGCGATCCTCGACGAGCCGGTCGCGTACGACAGCGATCCAGCGAGCGCGAAGCCGCTCCTCGATCATCTCCGGCGCAGTGTGCGGTACACGGTCGACCGGCGAGGAGCGCATGGGCTCCCACTCATCGGCCGGGCAGATTGGAACGACTGTCTCAACCTCAACTGCTTCTCGGAGATCCCCGGCGAGTCCTTCCAGACGACCGCGAATCGTGATGACGGCACCGCCGAGTCTGTCTTCATCGCCGGTCAGTTCGTCCTTGCGGCCAACGAGCTGGCGGCAATCAGTTTCCGCCTGGGACACAAGGATGAAGCTGCGGAGCTCCGAACCTTGGCGGACGCGATGGAAGCGGCAGTCGTGGAGCATGGATGGGACGGCGCTTGGTTCCTGCGCGCGTACGACTATTTCGGTCACCGCGTCGGCTCGTCGGCGAACGACGAGGGGCAGATCTTCATCGAACCCCAGGGCATGTGCGTGCTCGCGGGTATCGGGCTCGACGACGGACGCGCACGGCGCTCCCTGGAAAGTGTGCGCGAGCGCCTGTCGACAGAGCACGGCGCGGTCCTCGTCCAACCTGCCTTCTCGCGATACCGTCTCGAGCTCGGTGAGATCTCCTCGTACCCTCCGGGTTACAAGGAGAACGCCGGGATCTTCTGCCAGACCAACCCGTGGATCATGATCGCGGAGGCGATGACCGGCAATGGGGATGCCGCGTTCGACTACTACCGGCGCATCAACCCGTCGGTGCGCGAGGCCATCAGCGAGGTGCATCGCTGTGAGCCCTACGTTTACGCCCAGATGATCGCCGGCCGCGACGCCGCGACGCATGGTGAGGCGAAGAACTCGTGGCTGACCGGCACCGCGGCCTGGAACTTCGTCGCGGTGACGCAGTGGATCCTCGGCATCCGTCCGGAGCACGGAGGCCTTCGTATCGACCCGGTGATCCCGGCCGCATGGTCCGGTTTCACGGCGACTCGGCGGTTCCGGGGAGCCACGTATCGGATCCGTGTCCGCAAGCCGATCGGCATGACCGGCCGCGTCCAGAAATTGATCGTCGACGGCGTTCGGGTGGACGGTACCCTGGTGCTGCCGGCGCCCTCGGGCACGACCGTCGAGGTCGATGCAACCGTGCTGTCGGAACTCGTCGCTGCGAGCTGATCCACGTGGGACGGCCCGCGGCCGTTGCGAGCCGGCTCAGGGCTCCAGGGCGTTGTCCCGCACGGTCCGCTGATACCAGGCAAAGCTCGCCTTTGGGATGCGCTCGCCGCTGGGAAAATCCACCCAGGTAAGGCCGAAACGCTTGGAATAGCCGTGCGCCCACTCGAAGTTGTCGAGAACGCTCCACACGAAGTATCCGCGCACATCGACTCCGGCGCCCACCGCGTCGAGCACCGCCCGGAGGTGGCCGTCGAGGTACCCGATGCGCTCTGCGTCGCGGATCTCGCCGTCGGGCCCGACGTAGTCGTCGAACGCCGCACCGTTCTCGGTCACGTAGAGCGGCAGGGTTGCGTACTCATCGTGCACCCGCACCATGATCTCGGTCAGCGCGCCAGGCTCGATCTCCCATCCCATCTGCGTGCGACTCACCTCGGGGCGGAGCACCTGGACGGCGTTGAGGTCCCCGACCCGGGCCCTGCGGTCCGGTTCCGGGATCCAGAAGCCTGCCGCTTGCGCTTCCGCACGGCGCGTCGGCGCGCACACCGTGGTGGGGGAGTAGAAGTTCACACCAAGGAAGTCGATCGGCCTGCTGATCGTCTCGAGGTCACCCGCGGCGACGACATCGAAGCCGGGTGCGTGGCCGGAATAGTGCTCGAGCATGTCGTCCGGATACCGTCCCTTGAAGAGCGGATCCAGATACAGGCGGTTGAGGTTTCCGTCGACGCGACGGCAGGCGGCTCGGTCGTCGTCGTGGTCACTGGCGGGCCGGATCGGCTGGATGTTCAACCCGATGCCGACCTGTGCTGACGGGATGGTTGCGCGGAGCACCTGCAGCGCCGCTCCGTGGGCAAGGAGCAGGTGGTGGGTTGCGGCGGCCGCCTTGCCGTGGTCACGAATTCCCGGCGCGTGCTCGCCGGTGGCGTACCCGAGCCATGCCGAGCACCAGGGCTCGTTGAGCGTGATCCACGTGCTGACCGTGTCGCCGAGTGCCTCGGCAACGATCCTCGTGTACTCCGCGAACCGCCCGACCGTATCGCGCGATACCCACCCGCCCGCGTCCTCGAGGGATTGCGGCAGGTCCCAGTGATAGAGGGTGACCACCGGTACGATCGATCGACGCAACAGCCCGTCAACCAGGCGGCGGTAGAAATCGAGGCCGGATTCATTGGCCGGACCAGTGCCGGTCGGTTGGATGCGCGGCCAAGCGATGGAGAAGCAGTAAGCGCCGGCGCCCAGCCGCGCGAGCAGGTCGAGGTCGTCGTCCAGACGCCGATAGTGATCGCACGCGACGTCGCCGGTGTCGCCGTTGCGCGTCGCACCGGTCCGATGGCTGAAGGTGTCCCAGATGGACGGGCCGCGACCGTCGGCATCTACCGAGCCTTCGATCTGATACGCAGAGGTCTTCGTCCCCCAGAGGAAGCCGTCCGGGAACGCGCCGGATCCGCGCTGCAATGCCACGATTGGTGCATCCTCCCAGTAGCGGCCGCCGACCACCGCTATTGTGCGGAATTGCGACGGCCCTTCGAGATACCGTCAATCGCGGCCGAAACATACGACCCTTCCCAAGGCGTGCTGCGAAGATCCTCAGGCAACCCAGCGCGTGCGTTCATCGGGGGGAGGCCCGATGCGAGGAGCCGCTCGCCTCTCCAAGATCGGGACGATTGACCCTGGCCTTCGGTTGCGCCGATGACCGATGCTTGGGGCCATGGCCAGCGTTCTGCGCCGGTTCCGGCGCCTGTCACCGCCCGGCGCGGCGATGTCCGGCGTTGCTCCGCCGGAGGATGCCGGCGCTGCCCGAGCCAGTGAGCTCGCCCCGGTGTTCGCGACGCTGGACGCCGTCCAGCGCGAGGCCGACGCGCTTCTCGAGGCTGCACGCGTCGAAGCGGAGGCGATCCGCAGGGATGCGGGATCGGCTGCGGAAGCCGTCATCGCCCGCGCGACCGAGCACGCGGTCACCGAGAAGGTTCGAGCATCACAGGAGCGCCTCGATCGATTCGTCTCCGAGCGCGATGCGCTGCTCGATCGCGGAAGCATCGAGGCTGCGGCAATCCGTGCTGCCGGCGTGACGAGAGCAGAGACGACCGCGGCCGCGGTCGTTGAACGTCTGCATGTGCTGGCGGCGGGGGGCGTCACCGATCGATGAGCGGGGGATGGATCGCCGGCGATGTGCGCGCTCGCGGGCTGGCGGCAGCGGATGTCTTGGACATCGCAGATCGCGTGGCTGCGACGCCAGACCTCGTGTCCGCGTGCACGTTGCTCGGCCAGACCAAGTGGGGGCATCGCATCGGTGAGGCCAGGACGGTCGAGGCAGCGCAACGAATGGTCTTCGACGCGCTCCTCTGGCAGATGCGGATCCTCGCCGGCTGGCTCCCATCTGAGGGCGTGGAAGCTGTGCGTTGCTGTCTGCTGTGGTTCGAGATCAGGAATATCGAGGATCGCCTCGCCTACTTCGGCGGCGCCCCGGCCGAGGCTCCGTATGACCTCGGCCGCCTTGGGATCATCTCGAAGGGCCTGACCGGCACCAGCAGTGCGTCAGATGTCCGCCGGCTCATGCGAGCCTCTGCGTGGGGCGACGCGAGCGGCGACGACATCTATGCCATCAGGATGGCGCTGCGCCGGGCATGGTACCGCCGAGTACGCGCCACATCGCCCGAGCTCCGTACCTGGGCTGATGCCGCCGCCTGGCTCTTTGCATCCCGCGAGCGGCTCGCGCGGCGCGCCGGTGGCACGGCGCTGGCGGCGACGCGACCGTCGCTGCCCTCGGGCTGGAGCTGGACGACGACGGTGTCGTGGTCCGAACAGAACCTGTGGCACGCCGAGGAGCGGTGGTGGGGTCAGGTGCGCGACGAGGGTGTCCGACTGCTTCACGGCTCGATCGGCAGCAAGGAACCGGTGCTCGGCGCGGTGGCGACACTCGCGTCGTCGGCGCATCGCATCGCGACGGCCCTTGAGATCGCCGCGGGCGGCGGCACGTTGGAGCGCCTCGATGCCGCCGTCTGACGGAGGGTCCGGCGCAGTCCGGATGTGCCGCGCCGCGTTCCTGATCCCCGACGACCATGTTCGCGAAGGGCTCGTGGAGATCGCGCGCTCAGGATGCGTCGACTTCGACGAAGCTGCCGGCGGGGCGGAGGACGAGGTCAGCGCGGCGCTCCGCCGGCTGGCTCCCGGAGCGGATGCCGGCAAGGCTGCACTGGCACGAGCTCCGGTGGATCCCGTCGAGTTGGAGCGCAACGGACGTGGTGACCTGCTCGCTGGCGAACAGCAGCTCAACCGTCTCGCCGCCGGAGGCGTCCACCATGCCGGCATCGAGGCGTGGATCGGGTGGATGCCGATCTCGCAGTTGAGCGCCCTCTCCACACGGATGGACGCGCTTGGCGGCGCGGTCGTGCGACTCGCGCGTCCACGCTGGGTCGACCCGCCCACCCAGCTCGCCGATACCCTCGGCCGGACTCGATTTCACCTGCTGGTCGACAGCTTTGGCGTGGTGCCCTATGCCGATGTCGACCCCACGCTGTTCGCCGCGGCGACCTACGTCGTCATGTTCGGGATGATGTTCGCCGATACGGGACACGGCGCCATCGTTGCGCTGCTCGGAATCATCGCCGGCCTGCAGCGACGCTGGCCGAGCCTTCGAACCGCATGGGTATTGATCACCGCGTGCGGTGTGTCGGCGTGCGTATTCGGTGTCGTCTTCGGAGAGTTCTTCGGGCCGACCGGTGTTGTCCAGGCACTCTGGATCCGTCCGCTCGACAATCCTGAGTTGCTGCTCGCCGCCGCGGTCGTGTTCGGTGCCGTGCTGATGACTGCGAGCTACGTCATGGGGACAGTGAACCGATTTCGCGAAGGCGGGTGGGAACGAGCGCTCGTGGCCGCATCGGGCGTGGCGGGCTTCGCCGTCTTCGCGTCGGCGGGAGTGCTCGCGGCCGGGCTCCTCTTACACCAGGTCGCCCTGTTCGCTGCCGGCGCGGCCACCGGCGTGACGGGGCTCGTCCTCCTGACAATCGGCCTGCGCAGTGAGGCGAGTTCCGGCGGCGCTGCCGCCGCCGAGGTGCTGGTGGGCATCTTTGACACCGTGATCAGGGTCGGGACCAACCTCGTCTCGTTCGCTCGCCTCGCGGCCTTCGGGCTGGTGCATGCGGCCATCGAAGGCCTCGTCTGGACGGCGACGTCATCGCTCGTCGGCCACGGCTGGCCGACGATCGTCGGCATCATGGTGTTCGCTGCCGGCAATGCCGTCGCCTTTGGACTCGAGGGCCTGGTGGTTGCCATTCAGGCGCTGCGGCTGGAGTACTACGAATTGTTCTCTCGCGTGTTCGTCGGTGAGGGGCGCCGGTTTCATCCCTGGCGTCTCGACATCGTGGAGGCTTGAACCATGACGGCTACGATCGCCCTCTCCCTCGCCGGCCTGGTCATCGCCGCGGGATGCGGCGTCAGCGCCAGCGTTCTGCTGCGGACGAATCCGCGCGTCGCGGCATGGGTGCTCGGCGCCACCTGCCTGGTCGTGCTCGTCCTCGTGGCGCTCGTCATCAGCCACATCGCTGGACCGGGCGCCGCCAGCGCGATACAGCTCACCGCGTCGTCATCCGCGGACACCAGCGGCGCCTTCATCGGTGCGGCCATCGCGGTTGCTGGGTCGTCGGTGGGTGCTGGGATCGCGGTCGCGTACACGGGCTCGGCGGCGCTCGCGGCGATCAGCGAGAAACCCGAACTCTTCGGCCGGGCAATGGTATTCGTCGGTCTGTCGGAAGGCATCGCCATCTACGGTCTCGTGGTGGCGCTCTTGCTCATCGGCAGAGCATGAGCCGGATCGTGGCTATCGGAGAGGAGCGCAGCGTCGTCGCTTTTCCGATGGTCGGTGTGACGACGATGGCGGTCGGCGACGCACCCGAGGCCCGTGCCGCGTGGGCGTCACTGCCCGACGACGTTGGTCTCGTGATCCTGACGAGGAGCGCTGCCGAGGCGTTGCAAACGGTGCTGCACGAGCCCGGCCAGCCACTCTGGGCGGTGATGTCATAGCTGGGCTCGAACCGCTTCGTCAGAGCCTGCTCGGCGACGCGTCAGCTCGCGCCGCCGAGCTCGTGGCCAGGGCTCGTGCGAACGCGGCAGCAACGCTCGCGAACGCTGAGGCCGGGGCGGCATCAGCCATCGATCAAGCGCGCCGTGAGGGGGAGCGCGCGGCGGAGGCGACGGTGCAGGCTCAGTTGATCGCGAGCCGGCGCGCGGCGCGCACCCTCGTGCTCGACGCGCAACACGACGTTGAGGCGGCCGCTCGAGTCCGCGCGGTTGGGACCGCCATGGCGTTTCGGGAGCGACCGGAGTATCAGCGGCTGCTCGACAACCTCGAAGCGAGTGCGAAACACCGTCTCGGCAGGGCTGCCGAGATCGTGCGTGACGGATCGGATGGCGGCGTCCGGGCGCGAGTGGGAAGGCGAAGTCTTGATTACTCGCTGACCTCGCTTGCATTGCGCGCGCTCGACGATGTGCTTGCGGGAGCCGAGGAGCCCGCGGGCGCGGTGCCCGTGCGGTTGGACCCGTCGGCATGAGCGACGCACCGGTGGAAGTGGTCAACGGCAGCGTTCGGCGAGTCAATGGCCCCGTCGTCGATGTGGTCGGTCTCGACGGCGTTGCGATGTTCGACGTCGTGGCCATCGGCGAGGCGGGCCTTGCGGGAGAGATCGTCAGCATCAACGGTGACGTCGCCACCGCCCAGGTCTACGAGTACGACGGCGGCGTCGCTCCCGGAGACGGCGTGACGAGCCGGGGTGAGCAGCTGTCGATCACCCTTGGACCAGGCCTGCTGGGCCACGTCTTCGACGGCATCCTGCGACCGCTCGAGCCCGAGGTGGTCTGGCTCGCCGCCGGCCGCTCCGACGATGCCGCGGCGGAGACGACCTGGCACTTCACACCCGCCGCAACCGTCGGCGAACACCTGGCGGGGGGCGCGCTGCTGGGCCGTGTCACCGAAGGCAAGCACTTCGAACATCGCGTGCTGGTGCCGCCCGGCGTCGAGGGAATCCTCACGCAGCTCGCGCCGGAGAGCGACGCTCGAGCCGATCACCCGATTGCACGCGTCGGTGATGTCGATGTCTCGATGTCGCACCGCTGGCCGGTGCGGGTTCCGCGGCCGGCGCGTGCGCGGGACCGCGAGCCGAGGTTGTTGCGGACCGGACAGCGAGTGCTCGACCTCCTGTATCCGATCGTCCGCGGGAGCAGCGCGTCGGTGCCGGGTGGCTTCGGCACCGGGAAGACGCTCCTGCAGCAGCAGATCGCCAAATGGTGCGACGCGGAGGTCATCGTGTACGTCGGCTGCGGCGAGCGCGGCAACGAGATGATCGACGTTCTCGACGACCTCGCCAAGTTGAGCGATCCACGCACCGGCGGTCCGCTCCGAGAGCGGACCGTCTGCATCGCCAACACCTCCAACATGCCGGTGATGGCTCGGGAGGCGAGCATCTACACCGGGGTCGCGGTGGCCGAGTTCTTCCGCGACATGGGCTATGACGTGGTGGTGATCGCCGACTCGACGTCGCGTTGGGCGGAGGCACTGCGCGAGTTCGCTTCGCGGACCAACCAGCTCCCGGCGGAGGAGGGGTATCCCGCCACACTCGCCTCCGCGCTGGCCGCATTCTACGAGCGAGCAGGGAGCTTCACGACTCTCGGCGGGAGCCGGGGATCGGTGACGATCATCGGCGCCGTCTCGCCGCCGGGTGGCGATCTCACCGAGCCGGTGACCGCCCAGACCCGCCGATTCGTTCGATGCGTCTGGTCGCTCGACCGCGATCTCGCGTATGCCCGCCACTACCCTGCGGTGAGCTGGAACGAGAGCTTCTCCCGCGACTCGGACGCAACCGCCGGGGTGCGATCGGCAGAGGGAGACACGCAGTGGGCGGAACGGAGAGCGCTCGCTCTGGCGCTGCTCGCCGAGGCGGAGCGTCTCGAATCCCTCGTCGAGCTCGTCGGCGCCGCCGCACTGCCCGATCGACAGCGGGTCATGCTCCGGTCGGCGAAGCTCCTCAAGGAGTCCGTCCTGCAGCAGGACGCCATGAGCGACGACGATGCCTACTGCGGTGAGGCCAAGCAGCAGGCGCTGCTCGAGATGATCCTTGCCATCCACGAGCGCTTTCTTGAGTTGGTCGATCACGGCGTCAGCGCGGAGCGGCTCGACGGGCTCGACCTCGCTCGTGTCTCGGCCGCCCGCGAGAGCGGTGGCGCCGATGACGTCGCCGCGGTCACCGCGATCCGCGACTCGGCCCTCGCCACCCTGAAGGGACTCGGATGATCGACGCAATCCCTGTCGAGTACACGGGAGCCCGAAGTGTCGGCGGGCCGTTGCTCATCGTCCAGGACGTGTCGGGGGTCGGCTGGGATGAGGACGCGACGATCACCCTCGACACCGGCGAACAGCGCCACGGCGTCGTCCTCGACGTGAGCAACGACCTGGCGGTGGTCCAGGTGTTCGAGGGCACCTCGGGGATCAGCCTCGACAACGTTCGCGTTGCCTTCAGCGGGACCCCGATGCGCGTTCCGGTCGGGCCGCAATGGCTTGGACGCGTGTGCAATGGGCGGGGAGAGCCGATCGACGGCGGGCCGCCGGTGCGCGGAGATCATCTGGTCGCCGTCAGCGGCGTTCCCATCAACCCCGCCGCGCGACAGCTGCCGCAAGATCCGATCGTCACCGGGATCTCCGCGATCGACGGGCTCACCACGCTGGTCCGAGGACAGAAGCTGCCCATCTTCTCGGTCGGCGGCCTGCCTCACCTCGAGCTGGCCGCCCAGATCGCCGCGCAAGCCCGGGTCGCGGACGGAGCGTTCCAGATCGTCTTCGCTGCCATGGGTGTCACTCACGCAGATGCCGACGCGACTCGCGACGTGCTCGAGGAGCGGTCCGAATCGGGCGACCTGGCGCTGTTCATCAACACCGCGTCGGATCCCGTCGTCGAGCGGGTGCTGACCCCTCGACTGGCGCTCACCGTCGCCGAGCACCTCGCCTTCGAGCGTGGCGGCCATGTCCTCGTGCTCATGTGCGACATGACGAGCTACGCGGAGGCAGTCCGCGAGGTCTCGGCTGCCCGCGGCGAGGTCCCTGGGCGCCAGGGCTACCCGGGGTACCTCTTCAGCGATCTCGCGTCGCTCTACGAACGATGCGGCCGGCTCCAGGTCAGCTCTGGATCGCTGACCCAGATTCCCGTGCTCACCATGCCGGCGGGCGACATCACCCACCCGGTGCCGGATCTCACCGGGTACATCACCGAGGGTCAGATCGTCCTGTCTCAGGAGATGCAGAGCCGCAATGTCTACCCGCCCTTCGATGCGCTCTCCTCGCTGTCGCGTCTGATGCGCCACGGGGTGGGGCGCGATCTGACGCGCGCGGACCATATGGCGGTCGCGGGCCAGGTCTACGCGGCGCTGAGTCACGCCCGGCAGGTTCGCGAGCTGACCGATCTTGTCGGTGAGAGCGGACTCGCGGAGGGTGACCGTGACTACCTCCGCTTCGCCGACGCGCTGGAGACCGGATTCGTGAACCAGGGGCGCTCCGAGGGCCGCACCATCGAGGACAGCCTCGAACGAGCCTGGACCGCGCTGACACTGCTCCCGGTCGGCGACCTCTCCCGGCTGGATCCTGACGACCTCGCCCGGCATCTCGCGTCGCAGCCCCGGGCCTCGGTGGCTGCACCGTGATCCGCGTTCCACCCGGTCGCGCAGGCCAGGTGTGGCTGCGACGCCGCCTTGCCACCGCGCATCACGGGATCGACATCCTTTCTCGCAAGCAGCGGTTGCTCGCCGACGAGCGCGACCGTCGGCAGCCTCAGGCGGCCGCCGCCCGGGCTGCCTGGATCGAAGCGTGCTCTGAGGCGGAGCGATGGTGCTCGCGCTCGCTGCGGGTGGGCCACCGGAATCAGGTCGCGCTGGTCAGTGCACAGATCGAGGCACCAGCCACCATGACCGTCGACTGGCACAACGTGATGGCGGTGGCGATTCCCGGGAAGGCCACGTGCGAGTTTCCCGACTTCAGCCGCGCCAGCGCGAGCGGTGGCAGCAGCGCCACCGACCGCGCCGTGGTGGCCCTCGCCGACGCGGTTTCGAAGGCGGCAGAGCACGCAGCCATCCAGAGGGCGCTCACCAACATCGACGCCGAACTGCTCCAGACGCGGCGGCGCCTCAGGCTCCTCGAACGTCGTCGGGTGCCTCAACTCGAGGAGGCGCTGCGCGCCAGCCGGGAGCGCTTCGCGCAGAGCGAACGCGAGGACATCCTCCGTCTCCGCTGGGCGCGCGGCCATTGACCGCGCACAACGGCTCCAGAGGCTGAATGACTACCCTCACATCGTGCCGGCAAGGTCGCCGATCGAGGCGACACGGCGAACAAAACCAATGCGAGGCGAGGCGATGAACACCGATCCGACGACCATCCTCTTTGCCACCGACGGGACGCCGGCGAGCCAGCGGGCGCGAGGAGCCGCGGCCCACCTGGCACGTGCCGGCAATGCGGCGTTGCACGTCGTCCACGTCTGGGCTCCCGGAACCACGGTCAGCGGCGCGCCGGACGTGGGAGAGCGGATCGGTAGCGCCGTTGCGGCTTCCGAGGCCCACGTGATCGAGGATGAGCTGGGCTGTCCGGTGGCCGCTGTGCACGCGCCGGAGGGATCCCGTGCGCACGGCATCCTGGCGGTGGCCGGCGCAGTTGGCGCAGGGCTGATCGTGGTCGGCGGACGCAAGCTCGGTATGGTGGAGGAGCTCTTCACGTACCGGGTATCCGAGGACGTGATCCACCACTCCCTGCGACCGGTGCTTCTGGTCCGGCAGGACGGGCAGGCGTGGCCGCCGCAGCGCGTCGTCGTGGGATGCGACCTCCTGCCTGAGGCACTGCGCGCAGCCGGCCTCGCCGCGTGGGTCGCCCGCTGCTCTGGCGTCGCGCTCGAGCTCGTCGCGGTCGTGAACAGTGAAGACCCCGACCGCGACGAGGCGGTTGCCGAGGCGACACGGCGCCTCGAGGAGCTCGCCGTGTGGCTCCGCACGGAGCGCGGCACGACCGTGACGGTGCGCGTCATCGTCGGTCCCGATGTGGCGTCGGCCCTCCGCAATGCGGCCACCGCGTCCGGCTCCCAGCTGCTCGCGGTCGGCGCCCGCGGCAGCAGCCTGCTGCATCGCGTGACCCAGTTCAGCGTCTCGCGGTCGCTGATCCACCACACCCATCTGCCTCTCCTGCTCGTTCCTCGAGCCGCGAGCGCGTAGGGCGACCTGCGCCGTCTGATGGCGAATCCGTCTGCTGGTCAACCGGCAGCGGCCGGAGGCATGACCCTCGCGGCCGCGGCTCGCACCGGCGCCGGGGCCGTCCTGGTCGCGCTCGGAACGACCGAGCAAGGCCTCGCTGCTGCAGAAGCCGCCGCGCGGCTCGAAGCGCTCGGGGCCAATGTCCTCCGCGAGCATCGGGTCACCGCGACGGGCGTTCTGATCCGCCAGTTTCGCAACCCGTTGCTCCTGCTCCTGCTCGCCTGCGCGGCGGTCTCAGGCTTCACGGGCGATCCGACCGACGCGGTCATCATCGCGGCGATCGTGGTGGTGAGCGTCCTGCTCAGCTTCATCAATGAGTTCCGTGCCGAGAGCGCGGTCGAGGCATTGCACAAGGAGATCCACCACCGCGCGATGGTTCGTCGTGACGGCAGGGATCAGCTGGTCGACACGATCATGCTGGTGCCCGGTGACATCGTGAGCATCGCCGTCGGGAACATCGTGCCCGCCGATCTGCGGCTGCTCGACGTCGACGCGCTCGAATGCGACGAAGCGGTGCTCACCGGTGAGTCGCTGCCCGTCACCAAGTCGGCGGAGCCGCAGCCTGAGGCCGCGGGCGTCGACCTCCCGTCGTGCGCATTCATGGGCACGATCGTGCACGAGGGAGCAGGCCACGGCGTGGTGGTCGCCACCGGGACGGCGACTGCCTTCGGTGGAATCGCGGCAGGACTGGCGGAGCGCGCCGGCGCGTCCGCGTTTCAGCAGGGTCTCAGCAGCTTCTCGGCGCTGCTGGTGCGCGTCGCGGGCGTCCTGACCTTGACGATCTTCGTTTTCAATATCGCCTTCCACAAGCCGATCCTCGATGCGCTGCTCTTCTCGCTGGCCATCGCCGTTGGGATCACCCCGGAATTGATGCCGGCGATCGTCACGGTCGGGCTGTCGAGCGGCTCTCGCGTTCTCGCACGGAAGCGTGTGCTGGTGAAGCGTCTGGTCGCGATCGAGGACCTCGGCAACATTCAGATTCTCTTCACCGACAAGACGGGAACGCTCACCGACGGCGCTATCACATTCGATCGCAGCCTCGCGCCCGACGGTGCACCATCAGACGCCCCGCTGGTCTTCGGGCTGGTCTGCAACGAGTCGGTACGGGGGCACGATGGACCGGTCGGAGGGAATGCCCTCGACCAGGCGCTCTGGGAGGACAAGCGAAGCAGCGACCCGAGCCTTCTTTCGCAGCAACCCTCGGCCTACACCCGGGTCGCCCGCCTGCCGTTCGATCACGATCGCCAGCTTGCCTCGGTGCTGGTCGACGGACCAGACGGCCGGATCCTGGTGACCAAGGGTGCCCCCGAGGCGGTCCTGGCGCAGTGCACGACACCGGCGCCCGCGGCCGGCTCCACCCTAGATGGACTGTTTCATGAGGGGGCTCGGGTGGTGGCGGTGGCGACGCGACCGGCCACGATGGATCATCTGGCTCGAGCGGACGAGTGCAATCTGAATCTCGTCGGGTTCCTGACATTTGTCGATCGCCCCAAGGCCGACGCAGGCACGGCAATCGCCAGGCTGCGCGACCTTGGAATCGAGGTCAAGATCATCACGGGCGACAACGGTACGGTCGCGGCGACAGTGTGCACGCAGATCGGCGTCGACCCCGGCGTCGTCCTCACCGGCGCGGCGCTCGAAGCCATGGACGACGCGCAGCTCGCCGATGCGATCGCCACGACCATGGTCTTCGCCCGTGTCAGTCCCGATCAGAAGTCCCGGATCATCAAGGTCGCCAGGCGCACGGGCGTCGACGTGGCGTTTCTCGGCGACGGGGTCAATGACGCAGTTGCCCTGCACCACGCCGACGTTGGCATCTCCGTCGACTCGGCGACCGATGTCGCCAAGGACGCCGCCGACATCGTGCTGCTCGACAAGGATCTCGGCGTGCTCGCCGACGGCGTTGTCGAGGGTCGCAGAGTCTTCGCCAACACGATCAAGTACGTGCTCATGGCCACGTCGTCGAACTTCGGCAACATGTTCAGTGCCGCAGTGGCATCGGTCTTCCTCTCGTTCCTCCCGATGCTGCCGTCGCAGATCCTGCTCAACAACCTGCTCTACAACGCCGGGCAGCTTGCGATCCCGACCGATGCGGTCGACTCCGAGACGCTCGCGCGTCCCGCGGCCTGGGACATCGCGTTCGTGCGCCGCTTCATGATCGTGTTCGGCCCGGTGAGCTCGGTGTTCGACTTCCTGACGTTCTTCGTGATGCTCGAGTTGCTCAAGGCGGGGCACAGCGAGTTTCGCACCGGCTGGTTCGTGGAGTCGCTCGCCACCCAGACGCTGGTGATCTACGTGATCCGCACTCGTCGCATTCCTTTCTTCCGAAGCCGGCCGAGCCCGGCGATGCTCATCGTCCCGACGGTTTGCGCGCTGGTCGGCGCGATCGTCCCCTTCACACCGGTCGCCAGGATTCTCGGCTTCGCGCCGCTCCCACCGGTGTTCTTCCTCATCCTCCTCGCCATGATCGTGACGTATCTCGGTCTGGTGGAATTCGCCAAGGGCATCTTCTACGCCGCGCATCCGCGCGCCTTCGCGAAGCCGCCGACGACGCATCCCGACCGGCTTGTGCGACGCATCGTTCGCCGGCTCAGCCCCTTCACGCGCCACAGCATCGTTGCATCGGACGTGACCCGATGACGCCTCCGCCAACCGACGCCATTTCACGATCGCTTCGGACGGCGCGTACGAAACGACCTTGCGGGGTCAGGAGATCCTCGAGACGTCGTTCCTCAACAAATGCGCTTGTCTTTCCCGGTCTCGGTGCCATCGTTGCCGGCGCGACACCGGTCAGCGACGAGATGCTCCTCGCGGCCGCCGACACGGTCGCCGGCTTTGTGGATGCTTCCATGCCCGCAGCGCCGAACATGGTGCGTGACGTGTCGCTGCATGTGACTGCGGCTGTTGCGACTGCCGCGAACGCCAACCGGCTGCGCGGCCTGGACATCTCCGGGGTGGAGTCGCTGGTCCGCGGTGCGATGTGGGAGCCGTCCTACCGCTCCGTCCGCCCCGCCTCAGCGCACTGACTACAGTCGCGGGCCTCCCGAACGCCCGAGGGCGAGGAGATGCTCGCGGTCGTACACCAGCGCGACCACGAGCCCGATCAACGCCATGAGAACGTCGTTGCCGATGCGGTAGAGGAGTGCTCCGGTTGCCGCCGCAGCCGGGGCGACACCCTGCAGTGCCATGGCGCCGGTCATCATCCCTTCGTAGGCGCCAAGCGCCCCGGGGATCACGGTCAGGTTGGTCACCACCTGACTCGCCGAGTATGTGAACGCGACGTGGAGGAGATCCGACCCTGCACCGTGCACCGCCGCGAGCGCGAGTGCGAACAATGAGATCGACAGCGACGCGGCGATCGCATCCAGCACGATCACCGGCAGCACGGTTCGCACCCGCACCAGGCTGCGAAACGCAGGACCCAACACCTCGAGCTCGCGGCGAAAGCGACGAAATGGTGTGAGGTTGCCAACTCGACTTGCGAGCGCCCCATAGACGGGCGGGGAGAGGAGGATCGCGAAGATGATCAGCTGGGGCAGCAGTGCCACGGCGAGCGGGATTGAGAGGAGCGGTGTCCCGACCACCACCGGCACCATGGCGAACGTGAGCACGAACAGGTAGATCAGGTCATCGAAGACCACCGTCCCGGTCAGGACTCCCGAATCGTTTCCTGCACCGTTCTCGAGCATGACCAGTGGCACCTTCCAGAGGTCGCCACCGGGCAGGAAGACGAACATCTGGCTGATGAACGTGACTCGGATCACCTGTCTGAAGCCAACCGGTTGGCCAGAAGCGTGGACCACGACGAACCAGGTGACCCCGCGAATGAGATATAGCGATAAGACAACCGGGAGCATTACCCCCAGCAGCAGGGGCGATGCGTGACTGAGGGCGAGCGCAACCTTCCCCGGGTTCACCGCGACGATGAGCCCGATCACCGCCGCCACGCCGACGATCGTGACCCAGTGACCCCGGAATCCCGTCCACAGGCGCTTCCGCGTGACACGCACGCGCCACCTTGCGGCTCCGGATTCCGCGGTCAATGGTCTTCTCGAAACATCCGCGCGGCATGGTAGGGGATCTCGAGAGTGCCTGATGACCATCGCCCGAGGTGGCGCCACCTCGAAGACACTAATGTCAGCGGGATGAGACGCATGAGCACGACGCGCGGCGCTGTTGTCTCCTGAGCGGCGCCTTGGGGATTGGCTGGCGCACCCATTCTGGTGGATGATCATGCACAGTCCCGCGGGCGATGGGCGCGCAGGCGGTGTGCTCAGGGTCTGGATCTGGTGGGAGCGCCTCTACCTCTGGCGTCACCATGTCCGACCATTACGGGGCGGCTCGGTGCTTCGTGTCGAGATGCGCCATCATCGCGGCGCCACGGTGACCCTGGCGGATGGCACGAGGGTGCAATCCGGCGATCCCATCGTGGAACTTCATCTCGCCAACCAGGCCGTCGCACCGAACGTCGAACGCGACGGGTGGAGTCCGTTTCAGGTTGTGCGCACTGCCCGCGGGGATCTCGAGATGCTTTCCCGACTCGCGGCCACGGGCAGATTGGGTCCGGTCGTGGCGGTGCACGCGGTGTCGCTCCTCGCCCCGGCACTGGCGAGGCTTGGGTTCGAGGTGATGCCCCTCCCGGCGACGGTGCGGCATCGGCTGCTGCGTTTCTATCTCATCGGGCTACTCGCCGTGTATCACCCCGATGGATGGAAGGCTGCCCGTCGGCGGATGCAAGCGTGGCCGGCGGAGGCGTGGATCAGCACACCGGCGCTGATCAGGCGCGCCTGAGACCACGGTCGAGCTCGTTCGCTGTGGGCGAGCCCCGCTCGCGTTGCGGGAGACGGGAGAAACATATCCGGGGGTGGCGGCGTGCCGCCAACCCCCGGATATCGAACCGTGCCGGTTCAGTTGTGCAGCGCGCCCGCCGCCCTGCGCGGAGAACCGATGCGCGCGACGGTGTGCCGCCTGACACTCAACGCCAGCGCGCTCCCGGCGACCGCAACGGTGAAGAGTGCGGAAACCATCATGAACCAGAACATCAAGACCATCGAACCGGGTGACCACGGGATCGATGCGCTCTGCGTGTAGTTCTGAACATTGCCCTCGATCAACGAGGTCGCGGTCTGCATCCGCTGCACGATCTGGGGCAGCTGCGACGCGCCGGCCGCAACGGCCGGGAATCGCTGCGCTACCAGCGCGCTCATTTGTGCGGGGGTCAGGTGCAGCGCGGTTGCGAAGCCCGGAAGGGTTTGCTGCGCGAACTGCGTCGCCATGGCTGTCACGGTGTTGGTGTCGGCGCGGGCCTGTTGGACATTCGCAGCGCTGAACACTGGTGCGAAGGCGCTGGTCATCTGATCAGCAGCGGTGGCCTTGCCATACATCGACACCGACAGGAGTCCGATCACGAGCACCACGCCGATGGCTCCGGTGGCCGCAATCATCTTGCGCGCAACCCGCGGCCGCGCCAAGCCGAAGAGGGCGAGGAGGATCAGCGCGCCCCCAGGCACGACGAACAGCCACGTCATGGTTGTCGGTGCGAGGAACCCTGTGGGGATCTGATCGGCCTGCGCGAAGTTCGACTGTTGCGCCTGCATCGTTGACTCGAGATTGCCGAAGAACGGCAGGATGGAGCCGAACTGCGCCAGACCCTTGGCGACCGCCGGGTCATTGGCGGCCAGGTACGCAGTCAGCTGCGCGGGCGTCATGTGCAACTGCGCTGCCAGAGCCGGCATCATCGCCGTGTTCATCTGCTGCCCCATCGCCGCCATGGTCCGCTGGTCTGTCGCTGACTGCGCGAGCGCGCTGGTGGTCATCGCCGGCCGAAATGCGGCCATCATGTCGCCGGTCGCGCTCGACTTGGCGGGCAGGTTCGTGGTCAGCGGCAGGACAACCAGAAAGGCGCCGATCACGACCGTCGCCGCCAGGGCGATCCGCTGGGCGAGTCTCCTCGTGTGTCCGTTCGGTTGCGGGTGGTTCATGATCCTCACCTCGGTGTTTGTTTGAGATGGGATCCACGCTATTGCCCCCTCGAGTGGGGCTGATAGTGCCGAAGGGCCCGATGTACCCGCGGACGTGGTGACCATCGACCCTATTGGCAGCCGGTGTGCGTTTCTACTGTGAGGTCATACGCATCACTGTCAGCCGGAGGTATGGCTATGACACTCACCCTTGAGCCAGTACGGGTTGAACCGCAACCCACAACCACGAGCAAGGTGTACACGCCGCCCGGCCAGCCCGGCAGCGTTGTCCAGCTCAAGCCGCGCTACGACAACTTCATCGGCGGCCGTTGGGTGCCACCGGTGTCCGGCAACTACATGCCCAACATCAGCCCCGTGAACGGCAAGGTGTTCTGCGACGTCGCGAAGTCGACCCCGGAAGACGTGGAACTCGCGCTCGACGCAGCTCACGCAGCGAAGGACGCCTGGGGCGAGACCTCGCTGACGGAGCGCGCCGCCGTCCTCAACCGGATCGCCGATGCCATCGAGGCCAACCTCGAGATGCTGGCAGTCGCTGAGAGCTGGGAGAACGGCAAGCCGGTTCGCGAGACCCTCGCGGCCGATCTGCCCCTGGCGGTCGACCATTTCCGGTACTTCGCCGGCGCGACGCGCTCCCTCGAAGGCCGGAGCACTGAGATCGATAAGGACACGGTCGCCTATCACTACCACGAGCCACTCGGTGTTGTGGGCCAGATCATTCCGTTCAACTTCCCACTCCTCATGGCCGCATGGAAGATCGCGCCCGCTCTGGCGGCAGGCAACTGCACCGTGCTCAAGCCGGCATCGCCGACGCCATGGTCGATTCTCAAGTTCGCCGAGGTGATCGAGAACATCGTGCCGCCAGGCGTGATCAACATCGTCACCGGACCAGGCGGGGAGATCGGCAAGGCGCTGGCATCGAGCCCGCGCATCGCCAAGATCGGCTTCACCGGTGAGACGGTCACCGGCCGGCTCATCATGCAGTACGCCGCGCAGAACCTCATCCCGTCGACCGTCGAGCTGGGCGGCAAGTCGCCGAACATCTTCTTCGAGGACGTGATGGCGGCCGACGACGACTTCCTCGACAAGGCGATCGAGGGCCTGGTGCTCTACGCCTTCAACAAGGGCGAGGTCTGCACCTGCCCGTCTCGCGCACTCATCCAGGAATCGATCTACGAGAAGTTCATGGAGCGCTGCCTGGACCGCATTCGCGCCATCAAGCAGGGCAACCCGCTCGACGTGGCGACGATGGTCGGCGCGCAGAACTCCGCACAACAGCTCGCGAAGATCGAGTCCTACGTGAAGATCGGGCGCGACGAAGGCGCCGAGTGCCTGATCGGCGGCAAGCGCCCGGTGGTCAGTGACGAGGTCGCGGGTGGCTACTACTACGAGCCCACGGTCCTGAAGGGCAACAACAAGATGCGCGTCTTCCAGGAGGAGATCTTCGGGCCCGTTCTGGCCGTGACCACCTTCAAGGACGAGGCCGAGGCAATCGAGATCGCCAACGACACGTTGTACGGCCTCGGAGCCGGAGTCTGGACGCGCGACGGCAACCGCGCGTACAGGATGGGTCGCGCCATCAAGGCAGGCAGGGTCTGGACCAACTGCTACCACCTCTACCCGGCCGGGGCCGCGTTTGGTGGATACAAGATCTCGGGCGTCGGACGCGAGAATCACCAGATGATGCTGGAGCACTACTCGCAGACGAAGAATCTCCTCGTGAGCTACAGCGCGAAGGCGCTGGGCTTCTTCTAGAGGGCTGGAAGATGGTGAGCGATCACACCTCCACGGTCGCGTCGACCGCGCGTGTGATCGCCACCGCTGCCGCGCTGGAGGCGATCCGTCGCCTCGTGGCAGAGCGTGGACCGGTCATGTTCTTTCAGTCGGGAGGCTGCTGTGATGGCAGCCTCCCGATCTGTTTCGAGCTCGGCGAATTCGTGTTGAGCGATCACGACGTCCTGCTCGGCGACGTCGGTGGTTGCCCCTTCTACATCGACCACCGGCAGTTCGACGCATGGAGGCACACCCAACTCATCCTCGACGTGGGCGACGGCCTCCCCGAGGGGTTCTCGCTGCCCGCGGGACCGAACGAGCACTTCGTGACCGACTCGCGGGTGTACGGCCCGGAGGAGAGCCCCGGCGGGACAAGCTGTCCCCGCTGACGCGACGGCTTCCGCGATGCGGTAGCCGCCGGCGTTCTGCTGATATGTCATCGTGAACGGCACGTCGTTCAGCACACGCGGAGGCGGCGCGAGTGACCTCGCCAGCGGTGGCGTTCCAGATGCGGAGGCGCACCGGCCACCCGGATTTCCTCGATCTCCCGTGGGATCTTCCACTGGAGACGTGGCGGCACGAGCGCCTGGTCGACGTTCCTCGCGGGATCTCACGGCATGTGGTGCGTTTTGTGCGCTATGGCGACGCCATCTATGCTCTCAAGGAGCTGCCGCAGCGGCTGGCGGAGCGCGAATACCGGCTTCTCACCGAGCTCGACCGTCTCTTCATCCCTGTGGTCGAGGTCGCGGGCCTCGTGACGGGACGGCAGGTCGGGCCCCGTCGTGCTGGGGACACCTTCGAGCTGGAGGCGGCACTGATCACCCGCCATCTGGAGTTCTCGCTGCCGTATCGCAGAGTCCTCGGCGCGACAGGCGCCGACCAGGCACTTGGTGATCGTCTGCTGGATGGGCTGGTGAACCTCCTCGTCCGGCTTCATGTCGTGGGCTTCTTCTGGGGAGACTGCTCGCTGTCCAACACCCTCTTCCGGCGCGACGCCGGCGCGCTCGGAGCGTACGTGGTCGACACCGAGACTGGCGAACTGCACCCGCAACTCAGCGACGGCCAGCGCAACCAGGATGTGATGGTTGCCGAGGAGAACATCGCCGGTGAGCTCCTGGACGTCACCGCCGAAGGGCTCGTCCACCACATGGACCCGATGCTGGCGGCCGAAGAGCTCCGCCGCCGCTATGAAGGGCTCTGGTCGGAGCTTGTCCGGGAGGTTGCGTTCGCGCCCGATCAACGCTACCGGATCGAAGAGCGACTCCAGAAACTCAACGGGCTCGGCTTCGACGTCGAGGAGGTGGAGGTGAGCGCACAGAGCGGCGAATACCGTCTTCGCCTCCAGCCCCGGGTCGTGGAGCCCGGTCACCACGTGCGCACCCTGCAAGCCCTCACCGGGCTCGAGGTCCAGGAGAACCAGGCACGGCGGCTGCTGGGTGATATCTCGCGGTACCGGACGGAGCTCGAGGCATCGACGGGAGGCCCGGTCAGCGAGACATATGCGGCGCGCCGCTGGCTCATCGACGTCTTCGAACCCACCATCGACGCTGTGCCGGATGCGCTCCGCGGAAGGCTGGAGCCGGCTGAGCTCTTCCATCAGGTCCTCGACCACCGCTGGTACCTGTCCGAAGCAGCCGGTCATGATGTCGGTCTGAGCGAGGCGGTCAAGTCCTTCATCGATACCGTGCTCCCGCGCGCGACGACGTCGGGTCTTGCGGACGTCATGGTCGACGGGGACTGACCCGCCGAGACTGCGCGTGTGCGGTGAGTACGACGTTGTGGTGTGCTGAGTGCGCTTATTTGCTAAGGATCCCGGGCAGTATCCACAGCCTGCGGGCGACGACCGGCCGGGTCACGGTCTTCCGGTGGAGGACCCACCCGACCAGGGCCAGAACGAGCAGCGCGTTGACGACCGCGGACACGCTCATCGCTGTCGGGGACTCTAGTTCAAGTGGCGAGCGGGCGTCACCCGCGCTGGCGGATGCAACCCCCGTGCCTCTAGGCTGCCATCGGTGGCATTACAGGATCTGCTTCAACCCGACACCTCACCACTGCGTGTTGCGTGGTTCGGGCATTTTCAAGGACCGCACGGCAACGGCCTTGCCGCATACAGCAGGCAGACCGTCGAGGCCATGCGTGCCCGGGGGCTCGAAGTGCTGTTCTTCGCGCACCGGGAGGGCGCGGCCGCTGCCGGTCCCGGTCAGGATGTTGCGTTGCGCGCGGTCCACCTGAAGACGGTGACCGTGTCACTGCCCGGCTCGCTCGAACGGATCGCCGCAGAACTGTCGCGGTTCCAGCCAGACGTCGTGCATGTGTCCGTCAGCTTCTCGCTCCTCGACGGCGCCGTGGCCAGCCTTGCGCAACACCGGCACATTCCCGCGGTGGCAACGGTCCACCTCCCGTACGGGAGGCTGCACTCGGCGCGCGCTCGGGTCCTTCGCGAGGTCTATCGCTTCCAGGCCTGGCGTCTGGCTCACTTCGACGCGATCGTCGCGTTGAGCGAAGGACAGCGGGCGCTCCTCATCGAGTCGGGTTGTGACCCCTCGCGCATCGTCGTCATCCCCAATGCGGTGGATACCCAGCGCTTCAGTCCGGGGCCATCTCACCTGCGGGCGTCACTGAGTAGTCGGTTCACCGTCGTGTACATGGGCCGGCTCGATGCGGAGAAGCGAGTGCCGCACCTCGTGCGTTCGTTCCTCGCCCAGGGCTGGGGCGACGATCACCAGCTGCTCATCGCCGGCGGGGGAACGCAGCGGCGTCAGCTGCAGCATCTGGCCGCCAACCACCCCCAGGTACGACTCCTCGGCGTCATCTCGGACGTGGACGAACGCGTCGATCTGCTGCGCGCGGCCGACGTGTTCGTCCTCCCGTCCACCGCCGAGGGCCTGTCGCTCGCATTGCTCGAGGGGATGAGCGTCGGTCGCGCGGTCATCGCGACCGACGCGGGAGAGGACGGAGCCGCCCTCGGCGATGCCGGGCTTGTCATCCCGGTCTCGCCGCTGGAGCCGGCCTTGGGCGACGCTCTTCGCCGCCTCCACGATGACGCAGCGCTGCGCCGCACGCTGGCTGATCGCGCGCGCGCCAGGTCACTCGCCGTCTACAACATCCGTACCAATATCGATCGCCTCGAGAACCTCTACCGGGAGCTTCGGAAGGCGGACGCCGACGCCGAGAGTCCCAGGTAGTCAAGGACCAGGTCCGCGGCCGCATCGATGCTGTGAGCGACCGCAGCTGTCAACCCTTCTCCCCAGCCGAGATCCTCCGGTTCGATACCGATGAGTCGCAGCTTCAGCGGCATGCGCCCGACCGCGCGACCCAGTGCGATCGCCTCGAGAATGCCCAGGCTGTGCGAGCCGTGCTCGATGCCCGTCGAGGACGCGACGTGCGCCTCCCACGCGATGCCGGCGATCGATCCTGGTGCTCGGTTCTGGCGGACCGTCTCGACGACCACGGCAACCGGCGCGTCCGCCCACGAGTCGATGAGGCGAGCAGGTTCGCCATCACTCTCGATCACGACCGTCGACTCTGGAAGGCGACCAGCGAGCGCATTGAGCACCTGCAGCGCGGACCCGTCATCTCGCCGAAAGCGGTTGCCGATGCCGATGACGACGTTCGGGGCGCTCACCCGCGATCCACGCTGAGGTCGAGGAAATGGGTGGCACATGAGATGCATGGGTCGTAATTTCGAATCGCCTGCTCGCATTGCCGGGTGAGCTCGAGGTCATCCAGGTGCAGGCGGTCCTGCACGAACTTGTGGAGACCGTGCTCGATCGAGGGCTGATTCTGCGCGGTCGGCGGCACGATGACGGCGTCGCTGATGATCCCTTCGGCGTCGATCGTGTAGCGGTGGTAAAGGAGGCCTCGCGGAGCTTCGGTGCAGCCGTGCCCGGTGCCGCCGCGTGGCGGCATGTCGGAGGACGGCCTCGCCGGCGGCTCGTACGCGTCGATGATCCGCAATGCCTCGTTGCAGGCGAACACGACTTCCAGGGCTCGGACGATGATGCTCTTGAATGGATTGCGGCATGTCCGACCTAAACCCACGTCCGCGGCGACCTGCTTGACGATGGTTGGGAGTTGATCGAAGTTGAGGTTGTATCGCGCCAGGGGACCGACCGTGAAGGCCCCTGCTCGGGCACGTCCGTGCAGTGCGGTGGAGTGGGCGACATGTTCCTCGCCGAAGTGCTCGGGAAACTTGCTCACGGTGATATCGAGTCCTGAGGTCGATGCGATCCGACCGTCGTTGATGGCGTACTCGCGGTCGTGGTGCAGGGCCACCAGGTCACCGTCCAGCATGAGATCGGGGAATTCGAAGGTCGCCACCCAGCGGGCGGTGTCGATTGCCGCGTCCCGCGCCCAGCGGAGACGCTCCGCGACCGGGGCAAGGTCGGCCACCGCCGGTGCCTTGTAGAAGCCGCCGACCCGCACGTTCACGGGATGGATGGCGCGGCCGCCGAGGACGTTGAGGATATCGTTGCCCACCTTCTTGAGCTGGAGACCACGCTCGACGATGTCGCGGTGATCCCGCGCCAGCTCGATGGAACTCTCGTATCCGAGAAAGTCAGGGGCGTGGAGCAGGTAGATGTGGAGCGCGTGGCTCTCGATCCATTCGCCGCAGTAGAGGAGGCGGCGAAGCGCTCGAACCTGCGCGTCGATGGTCACCCCGCAGGCGTCCTCGATCGCCTGACAGGCACTCATCTGGTAAGCGACGGGACAGATGCCGCAGATGCGGGCGGTGATGTCCGGCACCTCGGTGTACGACCGACCCCTCAGGAAGGCTTCGAAAAATCGTGGGGGCTCGAAGATCCGCAATTCGACGTCTTGAACCGATCCGTCACGGACGACGACATGCATGCTGCCCTCGCCCTCGACCCGCGCCAGCGAGGCAACTGAGAGCGTCCGCGATCCGGTATTGCTGTGGGTCACCTGCGGTCCTCCGCGGCTTCGGCCGCCATGCTGGCCTCACGAAACGCGGGCGCCTCCGCGTTGAAGGTGCGGAATACCCGGACGAGATCGAAGTCCGACATGCCGGCGGCGCTCAGCGCTCCGACGAATGCCGGGATGTTGGTCGTGTCCGCGGGCCCGAAGCAGCCATAGCAGCCGCGGTTGAACGCGGGACAGATGGCGCCGCAGCCGGCATGGGTCACCGGGCCGAGGCAGGGGATGCCCTTGGAGACCATGACGCAGACCGTGCCTCGTCGCTTGCACTCGACGCAGACGGAGTGCGAGGCGATCTGTGGTCGGCGACCGTGCAGGAATGCGGTGATCACCTCGAGCAATTGACCTTTGTCGATGGGGCAGCCGTGCAGCTCGAAGTCGATATCGATGTGCGCCGACGGTGGGGTCGATCGGTCGAGCGTATGGATGTATTCGGGGTGCGCATAGACCACCGACGTGAACTCGCGCACGTCGGCGAAGTTCCGCAGTGCCTGGATGCCGCCGGCGGTGGCGCAGGCACCGATCGAGACCACGTGGCGCGACATCCGGCGAACCTCGCGAATGCGTTCGACATCGTCGGCGGTCGTGATCGACCCCTCCACGATCGAGAGGTCGTACGGCCCCGCAACCACTGCGCGGGATGCCTCGAGGAAGTAGGCGATCTCCACCTGCCCAGCGACCTCGAGCAGCTCGTCCTCACAGTCGAGGAGGGTGAGCTGGCACCCGTCGCAGGACGAGAATTTCCAGACCGCCAGCTTGGGTTGCACGGCGTCGCTCACAGCTGGCGCACCGCGAGCAGCGGCTCCAAACGTTCCCACGTGAACACCGGGCCGTCGGCACAGACGAAGACCGAGCCCAGCTGGCAGTGCCCGCATTGCGCGATTGCACACTGCATGTTCCGCTCCATGGAAACGCGGATCCGGGAGGCTGGCATGCCACGCTCCATCAGCGCGAGCGCGGTGAACCGCATCATCACTTCGGGGCCGCACACCAGCGCGATCGCACCGGGATCGCAGTGCACGCGAGGCAGCACGGTCGTGACCACGCCCACGGTGCCGCGCCAGCCCGGCGTTGCACGGTCGACGGTGACGTGGACCGACAGGTCGCTCCGGGTCCGCCAGGATTCGACCTCGTCTTTGAACGCGAGCTCTTCCGGCGTGCGCGTGCCGATCACGATCTCCACGGTTCCGAAGCGATCGCGCTCCGCGATCACCTGGGTGATGACGGATCGCAATGGCGCCAAGCCGATGCCGCCGGCAACGATCACGAGGTCTCCGCCGGCTGCGCTGTCGAGCCCCCAGTCCGACCCGAACGGGCCTCGCAACCCGAGCGTGTCGCCGATCTGCAGGCCGCACAGCGCTCGCGACACCGAGCCGACATTGCGAACGGTGTGGGCAAGTGGCCCGCCACCCAGTGGGTTCGCGCTGATCGAGATCGCGACCTCGCCGACAGCGTACGCATAGAGCATGTTGAACTGGCCTGCGGCATAGCGGAGCCGCGAGCCGTCGGTGGCCTCGAGCTGCAGGGTCACGACGTCGGCTGTCTCGACACGACGCCCGACCACGCGATGGCTCACCGGAGTCATCCCAGCGCGCGCGGGGGAATCAACGTGGCTGCGGAGAGCCATACAGATCCAGCAGGCGCATGCGTGCGGCGTTGAGTCGATCGCCGAGGATGGCGGCGACGCGCTGTGCGAGGTCAAAACCGAGAGCGGGGTCCGCCGCGCATTTGCCACGAAGGCAGACGGCGTCGAACGTGACAGCGTGGACCTCGTCGAGCGCGTCAGCATCAAAATGCCAGCGGTACGGGGGAAAGAGCCAGGCCCACCCGAGGACATCATCGGCATGCAACGTGTCGATGGTCAGCATGCCGCGGCCGGGGGCGGTGACCCCAAGCGCGATCCTGCCGGAGCGCACCGCCCAGAAGGCGTCGGCGTGAGCACCCTCGCGGATGATCGACGCGCCTTTCGCGATCACGACATTGCGAGCACAACCGGTGAGCACTTCGAGGTGAGCTGCATCCATTCCCGCGAAAAAGCGATGCGACGTCAGTTCATCAGCGATCGTGTTCACGCGGACCCCCTCCCACGGCCATCGGAGGCCCTGATCGCGGCAGCTTCTTCGGTGATGTCAATGCCCACCGGGCACCACGCGATGCATCGCCCGCACCCGACGCAGCCGGACGTTCCGAACTGCTCCCACCAGGTCCCAAGCTTGTGCGTCATCCACTGGCGATAGCGGCTGCGGACGGTCTCGCGCACCGTGCCGCCGTGGATGTATGAGAAGTCATGGGAGAAGCAGGAGGCCCACTCCCTGACGCGCGCGCTGGTTTCGCCGTCGGGCGCCTGCGCCTCGACGTCATCACTGCAAAAGCACGTCGGGCACGCCATCGTGCAATTACCGCAGCTGAGGCAGCGTGCGGCGACATCGTCCCATCGGGGATGCTCGAGATTGCGCTCCAGCATCTCAGGCAGTCCGCGCGTCTCCAGGTGCCTGCCCATATGCTCAGTCGCCACGTCGGTGACGGCTTGGGCGGCTTCGAGGTCCTGCACTGTCGCAGGGGACGCAGCGAGCGACTCGAGCAGCTCCAGCCCTGCGGGCGTGCCGGCTTCGACGATGTAGCGCGGCGTCGCCGTATCGAGGAGTTCGGTGATGCCGAGATCGAAACCCTCGCGGGCCCGTGGACCGGTGCCCATGGACGTGCAGAAGCAGACACCGGACGGCGATCCGCAGTGCACGGCAATGATGAACAGCTCGCGACGGCGGGCCGCATAGGTCGGATCCGGATGCGCCGCGCCGGCGAACACGCGGTCGTGCACCAGGATCGCCGCCAGCTCGCAGGCACGTACGCCGAGAAACGCGTACCGAGGCACCGCGGCTGCGCTCTCGTCGAACAGCAGCGTTCCATGCTCGTCCCGTCGCGCCCGCCAGAGCGTGGTCGCGGGCGGATAGAGGTAACGCTTCCAGGACGAGGGGGCTGCGGCGAACCCAAACAGCGCGTCGTCGTCCCGCTCGCGCAGGCGGTAACGCGCCGGCCCCTGCTCGTCACCGACACCACGCGGCAGCGCAGCAGCGCTCGTGATCGGCTCGTACGCGACGGCACCGTCGCGCACGGTCGGAGCAATGACCGTGTAGCCCCTCTGGCGAACGGCGGCGATGACGGTCTCCAGGCCGTCGCCGTCGAGTGCGAGCGTTGTGCCAGAAGGCCCCGCCATGCGTCTATTCTGACTGGTCTCCGGGAGAAGAGGAGAGGGCACTCGGTCACGTCGTTTGGGGACGTTGTACCTCGCACACGCTGGGCGTCAGGTCAAGGCGCGTACGCTGTCCCCACCTCATGTGCTTTTCCGCCGAGGCCGATCTGGTGACAGGAATCGTTGTGGGCGCGGTCGGCATCGATGCGCTGCGCCACGTTCGGAAGCCTCACCAGATCGCTCTCGCCACCACGCCGGTGCTGTTCGCGCTCCATGAGATCGACGAGTCGTTCGTGTGGTGGGGGTTGCACGGACAGGTTTCGTGGCAGATCGAGCACGCCGCTATCTACATATTCCTGGCTGTCGCGTTCATCCTGCCGTTCTGGGTGCCCTTTGCGATGCTCGGCGTCAAGACGAGGATTCACCGCCGCCAGTTGATGACGGCATTCCTGGCAGTGGGAACGGTCACCTCGGTGCTGCTTCTGGTCGCGGTCGTGCGTGGGCCAGTGGGTGCGTCAATCGACGGATCACACATCGCCTACACCGCGGATATCAGCTACGCCGACATCCTCGTCGTCCTTTACGTGATCGCCACCTGCGGTGCATGCCTGGTCGTAAGCAATCAATGGCTGGTGCTCCTCGGCCTCGCGAACCTGGGTGCCGTCATCGCGCTGGGGTGGATCACCTTCACCGGGTTCACATCGCTCTGGTGCGCGTGGGCCGCCCTGACCTCGATCGCCATATACCTGCGTCGATCCGGGCGGCCGCTCGCGTCGTCAAGTCGGGTATTCGGGACCTCCGCGTAGCCTGGATCCGTGCCCCAATACCTGCGGCTCTCACGCACCGCCGCTGTCCTGGCCGTCGCTATGTGCCTCGCGGTCGTGATTCCGCTCGCGAGCATCGAGGTATCGCTGGTGGTCGCGCCGGCGCAAGGCGTCGATGCGGCCGGGCAGTCGCTCGCGCTCAGCGCGGATCCGGCCGCGTCGACATCCGGCCCTGGAACGCTCGAGTTGTTCGGGCAGTCGATTCCCACCACGCAGCAGTTCTCCGGGCCGATTCGACCTCGTCTGCAGTGGGCCGAGGTCACCCACTACGACAAGCTGCTGCTTGCGTTGAAACAGCCGGAGCACCTGGGGCAGGACCTGCGCAACGGGTGGGGCGCATATTTCATCCGCGAGCTGGTCATCGCCGTAGTGGTGGCACTGATGGTCGCCGCGCTTGGCCTTGCGCTCCTTCGCCGGCCCTGGAAGCTGATCGTCCTGGGGATGGGAGTCGCGGCCGTGGTCACGTGCGCGATCGGCGCCGTTGCCATCGGAAGCGCCGTGCACGGTCTGGAGGATCTCTCGCAGGTGAGGACGCTCGACCAGCTGGTGGGTCGTGTTCCGCTCGCCGTCGTGCCGGCCAGTCCCAGGGCGCCGAAGGCGAGCGTGAACACCGTGGTCATCGGTGACTCCACCGCCGCCGGAGCGGGGAATCCTCTCGTGGCGAAAGCGAACACGGAGGACACGGCGTGCCGGCGCAGCCGGGACAGCTATGCCGCCGACATCGCGGCTGTGAACGGCGGTGTTGTATTGAACCTCGCCTGCACGAACGCGTCGATCGAGAATGGACTCTTCGGTCCTGAGGCGATCAACGGCTCGCTCGTCCCGTCGCAACTCGCACGCCTGAACGCGATGCGGGGCGTCAAGACCGTCATCGTGAGCATCGGGGCCAACGAAATGCACTGGACCCAGGTCATGGAACTGTGCTTGATCTCGCCGCAGTGCGATGACAGCGCCTCCGCCGCGTGGTTCTCCCAGGCGCTCGACGCGTTCACCATCGAGTACTACGACCTCCTGCAGCGACTCGCCGCGTTGCCCGGGTTGCCTCGGGTGATCATCAACGAGTACTACGATCCGCTTCCGGCACAGCCGGTCTGTCCCGGGCAGCCTGCCGTCACGAGTGCAAAGTCGGCCGTGCTGCTGAGCCGGCTGACCACCTTCAACACTGTCCTCGCGGATGGCGCGGCGAGCTTCGGTTTCGACGCCGTCGCGCCAAACTTCGCGGGCCACGAGCTCTGCACGCCGCAATCCTTCGTGCAGGGCCTCAACGACGCCGCGCCGCTGCATCCGACAGCGGCGGGGGAGATCGCCATAGCGCTGGCGGATGAACAGGCGCTGCTCAATCCACCGCCGCCCCGCGCGACGGGAGCATCGACGCCGACCCCGTCGTAGCTCCGAGGACACGCATCGCAGCCGCGCAGCCAGCGGCGCCCGTATCGTGCAGGCGGATGACTGAGCGCGACGCTCCCGCCCGGGCGGTGACCGCAGCGGGATTTGCCGTCTTCCTGCTGCTCGGAGTCGTGATCGCGTCGTATGGACCGTCCATCCCGCACATCACGGGACGGTTCACCGTGACCCCGGCCGTCGCGGGCCTCGTCGTCAGCGCGAATTTTTTCGGCGAGGTCATCGGGCTCATGGCGCTCGGGTTGACACACGCCCGGTGGCGATTGGGTGACCGCCTAGCGGTGGCGTGCGCGCTCTTTGGCGGCGGTCTGCTGGCGGCGGCGGCGGCGCCGACATGGCCGCTGCTCCTGCTTGCGGTCTTCGTGCTCGGCATCGGCGCAGGCGGGCTCGTGGTGCTCATCAACCTCTATTTCGCGACGAGGTTCGGGCGTCGGAGCCCGGCGATGCTGGGTCTGGTGAATACCGCCTATGGCGTGGGAACCTTCATCGGTCCGGCGCTGGTGGCACTCACGCGGGGTTATTCCATCGTGTTTGGAGTCGTGGGCGTCGGAGTGCTCCTGTGTCTGGCCTTTCTGCGGGGAGCGGTGGATGCAGCGACGGCGCCGGAGCTTGGCCCCCCTCCGCTCAACGCCCGCACGCTGGGCCTCGTCATCACCTTCGCCTTGATGCTGCTGGTGTACGAGGGGCTCGAGGCGGGCATCGGCACGTGGGAGGCCACCGATCTCGTGAGTCTCGGGGCGTCAGCTCAGTTCGCCGCCGGGGCCACATCTGTGTACTGGGGAGCCTTCACGTTGGGACGTGTGATCACTGCGCCGCTGGCGGTGCGGTGGGCGCCTCAGCGGATCCTGGTGCCCTCCTTCATCGTCAGCACGGTGCTGCTCATCGGGATTCGGGCGCACCTGTACGCGCCGCTGATGTTCGCGCTCGTCGGACTCTGTGCCGCGCCGATCTTTCCAGTCGTGGTGTCATGGATGACGAGGGTCATTCCGAACGCCACGACCCTGGTGACCTACGCGATTCTCGGCGCGGTGATCGGGAGCGCGCTCGTGCCCGCCGCACTCGGAGGGTTGATCGGGATCGCCGGGGCAGAGCAACTGCCGCTCGGCGTGGCGGTATGTGCGCTCGCGTCACTCGGTATGGTGGGCGTGATCTCGATTCGGCTGCGGCGCTGACGGGGGGCCGCTCCGACGAGCGTATCTCACGGTTCCGGCGCGGTGACCGCGATTGCGATCCACACGATCGCGGTTCCCTTCTGCAACGCGGAGAGTGCCGGAATGCCGTCGGTCACCTGACCGAAGATGTCGTACGAACGCGCGAGCGTGCTGCTGTCGCCCCTGCTGATGAAGAACTGACTCCCGATCCTCGAGGGTGCGCTCGGGTACATGGCGACTGCACCGAACAGGTAATCGCCCACAACAGCGTCTGCGGCCACCGCGTAGCCTGGACCTCCAGCGCCGGTGCCGGTTGGGTCTCCTGCGAGGGCGATGGGCGCCGGACCCGGGCACACGGCACCGGTCGCCGCCGGACACACCTGGTAAAAACTGAGCCCGTCGTAGAAGCCGTGCTGTGCCAGGTAGATGAAGTCACTGACCGCGCGCGGCGCGTATTCCGGGCGCAGCCGGATCGACACGAGGCCGGCCGCGGTCTCGATGTAGGCGCAGTATCCGACGTTGTGTTGCAGAGTCAGCGCCGGCGCCTTGGTGAAGTGATGCACAGGATTTGCAACGGCCGTGTGACCGGGTGGCGCAGGACATGTGACGGCTGTCTGTATGGTGACCAAGCCGGGCGTTGGGCTCGATCCCCCAGTCGAGGCGCAACCGGTCACAGCAATCCCTGCAAATGCAGCAACGACGACGGTTCGCGAGCGCACATATCGGGATCGGCGCGCGAACGTACGCTGGCGCACAGAGGGAACTCCCTTCAGCAGCTTCACCATCGGCGGTCAGTCTACGCACGAAACTCTTGTGTTGCAAAGTGGAGATCAGATTTGACTTTCACCATTGATACGCGCAACATCCGGCAACGGAGGGAAGACGTTACGCGTGGAGGCGATCAATGGACGAGAGCCGGAACCAGCACGCAGTGGCACGCCGTCGATGGTGGGTTGTCGGGATAACACTGGCAGTCCCAGTCGCTCTAGCGGTATCCCAATCGTGGGTCGGGCACGCAGCCGGTCCAGTACAGAGTGCGTTCACGCCGATCACACCGGTGCGCGCGCTCGACAGCCGCAACACGCCGTCGATGCACCTGTCTCCAGGTCACGAAACGGATGTGTGGCAGGTGACCGGAGCGAGCATCCCGAGCGGCGCGACAGCTGTGGTGCTCAACCTGACCGTCACCGACACGAACGCAACGACGTTCCTCACGCTCTGGCCTGATCTTCAGCCACAGCCCGGTACGTCGAATCTGAATGTGCTTGCTGGAAAGACGACGTCGACAGCTGTGGTCGTCGGCCTGAGCGCCGGCGGTGTGATCGACATCTTCAACGCAGCTGGAAGCGCCAACATCATCCTGGACTACTTCGGGTACTACGCCGCCGTGATCCCCGGTGGACCGACAGGGCCAACAGGGGCAACCGGGCCAACGGGACCGACAGGACCCTCTGGCGGACCCACTGGACCGACGGGTCCCGCAGGCGCGACGGGTCCCACAGGCGCGACGGGTCCCACAGGCGCGACCGGACCTGTGGGTGCAACTGGCCCGACGGGAGCTAGGGGCGCTACGGGTGCCGACGGGGCAACAGGTGCAAGTGGGGCAACGGGGAGTACCGGTCCGACTGGGCCGACCGGACCCACGGGCGCTTCAGGTGCGACTGGCGCTACGGGCACTATTGCAACTAGCGGGACCACTGGAGTCGCTGTAACTGGCGTCCACGAGGTCATCGGCACGGGCGTTGTTGGGACCGCCGTCACTCTTAGTGGTGGGGCGGTGTTCACCAGCGCAGCTAGTTACGTTTGCTACGGGTCTGACACCACGTCGTCGGCGGCATTGCTCTTCACATACGCGTCTGGAACAGCCTTCACGCCGGCCAACGGTGGAGCAGGCGACGCAGTGAAATTTGTCTGCATCGGTAACTAGAGCCTCGACGCACCTGATCGATCTACAGGATTGACGCATCGGCTCTGGTCCGTCCCGCATCGCGTGCGGGGCGGACCAACCGTTGCGTGCACATCGGTTTACGACACGGAGAGCAGCTCGAGCCGTGGTCCTTCGCATCAGATGACCA
>CABDZJ010000014.1_pt1 | contig 94372 bp, 98 predicted proteins | sample 3132161 | NCBI WGS metagenome assembly CABDZJ01 (sample SAMEA5534340, study PRJEB31848) | metagenome | biome: tundra; feature: field; material: soil | place: USA | collected 2013-05 | depth 0.45 m | reverse complement strand
GCCCCCACCCCGAGCGGTTTCCCGGGCGCACTGCTCTACGTCCTCGTCGCTCTGGCCGCCGCCTTCGTGGTGGCCGGCGCGACGCTCGGCGCTCGGCGCCGGCGAGGCGCGTGAAACCCCGCGTGATCCCGAAGCTGGTCCGCATCGCCCTCCTCCTGCCACTGCTTGCGGCAGGCATCACCGCTGTGTCCAGCACAGCCGGCGTAGGTCCGGCGGCACCGCTCTGCGCGCAAGCGGCATTCCTGCACCGGGTGGGACTGGTCGTCGAGCACGGCCATGGGCAGGTGGTCCGGCGCTGCGTCGGCTTCGACACGTCCACGGCCACGGCCCTCGCCGTGCTGCAGGCGAGCGGACTCGAGGTCGGGGAAATCTCGTATGGAGGTCTCGGCACGGCGATCTGCCAGATCGACAACGAGCCTCCGACCTATCCACCCGGCTGTTTCACTCCGTCCGGTTCGTACTGGGTGCTCTTCGTCTCGCACGCGGGAGGCGCCTGGGTCAACTCAGCGGTCGGCGCATCGAGCGTCTCGGTCGGGGACGGCGACGCGGTGGGCTTCCGGTACGACCCACAGTCCGGGGCCGACCCGCCGCCGGCCTCGCCCGCCGGCACCTGTCCTGCGGTGACCCCACCCCCGGCGCGATCGCCCACGCCTCGTGCACCGGCAGCGACATCGGCCGGCGATGCCCGCGCTCCGGCCATAGCGACATCGCAGACACCCGCCAGGGCATCGACAACACCGACCTCCGGGGTGCTGGGATTGGTGACGCCGGGACCGAGCGCGACGGTCCGGGCAACCGTCGCATCGCTGAGCGGTGGTGGCGAGCCGCCGGGCATCAACCTCGGACTGCTGCTCGCCGCGATCGGCGTGGGAGGGCTGGCCGGGTTGCTCGGCGTCCGGACGCTGCAGCGGCGCCGCGAGTGAATCCTCGCGCGCTCGCCGCCTGGTCGGTCTCGGCCATCACCATCGCGCTCGCCTCCGGCAATCCCGTCTACCGCGTGCTGGTGCTGCTCTGCGCCATCAACGTGCTGGTGGCGCTGCGCCGGCCAGACGTCTCGCTGCGCGGATTGACGATCGCCCTCGTTGTTGCCGGGCTGATCGCCACAACAGTGACGACGCTGGCGAGCCACACCGGTCACCACGCGTTCCTCGTGCTGCCCGCGGGAATCCCTGTGCTCGGTGGCCCGTTGACGATCGAGGCCGCGTTCTTCGGGGTGTCGACGGGGCTCGGGATCGCCGCCGCGGTGCTCGCGGCGGCGCCGCTCTCCCTGGTGCTGATGCCGAACTCGCTGGTCGACGCGCTCCCGAGTGCGCTCGCGCGAACCGGCGCGGCGATCGGCACGGCGCTCAATCTCATCCCCGGGATCGCGCGCAGCGCCGGCGAGATTCGCGACGCGCAGCGAATGCGCGGCTGGCGACCGCGCCGGATTCGCGAGTGGCCGGACCTCGCCGTCCCCGTCGTCCTCACGGCCCTCGAGGGTTCCATCACCCTGGCGGAGGCCATGGAGGCGCGCGGGTATGGGTCGGGGACTCGGACCCACTACAGCGACATGGTGTGGCGGAGAGCCGACGTTGCCGTGTGCGTGGTTGCCCCGGCAGCGGCCCTTGCCTTCGTGCTCCTTCGCGTGACCGGTGCCATCGTCGACTGGTACCCGTTCCCCGACGTGTCGGTGCCGCCGATCAGCGCCCTCGGCGCCACGTGCTGCCTTGCCCTGGCGATCCCGGCGCTGGTGTGGCGGCGATGATGCCGACCCCCACGGTCGCGATGACCGACTTCACCTACCGGTACCCGGGCGGGCTCATCGACGGGCTCGACATCCCCGAGTTCGGCGCCGGCGCCGGGCTCACCCTCGTCACGGGTGCGTCGGGCTCGGGCAAGTCAACGCTGCTCCGCGTGTTCAACGGTCTGATCCCGCACTTTCACGGCGGGACGATCGGCGGCAGCGCGGTGGTCTGCGGCCACGACGTCATCACCACGACGACTCGAGTCCTCGCGACCGAGGTCGGCTTCGTGTTCCAGGACCCGGAGCTGCAATCCGTGTACCCGACCGTCGAGCGTGACGTCGCATTCGGTCTCGAGAACATCGCCATGCCGGCGGCGTCGATGCCCGGGCGGGTCGCCGAGGCGCTCGAGCTGACCGGCATCGCACCGCTGCGCGGACGAGCAGTGGCCACGCTGTCCGGCGGCGAGCGCCAGCGGCTCGCGCTTGCCGGCGTCCTGGCCATGCGCCCTCGCGTGCTCGTGCTCGACGAGCCGCTCTCCCAGCTCGATGAGGAGGGCGCCCGCTCGGTGGTCATGATCCTCGCCGCCCTTGCCGGGGCCGGGACCACGGTGATCGTGGCGGAGCATCGCCTCGAGCATCTCGGGCTGCTGGTCGCTCGCACCGTGGCCATGGAATCCGGACGCCTGATCGGCGGCTCCAGCCGCCGTGCGAGCCGGCTCGCAGCGATGCCGATCTCGCCTCCCGGACGAAATCCGGTTGGGGAGGTGGCCTGGCAGATGGCCGGCGTTGCGACGGGGCCTGGGCGCACGCCGATCCTCGAGGACGTCTCGCTCGAAGGTCGAACAGGCGAGGTGATCGTGCTGGTCGGCCCCAACGGGAGCGGCAAGACGACCCTGCTTCGCACCATCGCCGGGTTGCTGACGCCGATGTCGGGCCGCATCCATCGCGAGCCGGGCAGAGTCGCGTTCCTGCCCCAGAACCCGATGGCCCTCCTCCACCGAGCCACCGTCGCGGCCGAGGTCGCCTGGACCACCCGTGGCGATTCCCCGAGCGATGACGCCGCGACGCTCCTCGCGGAACTGGGGCTCGCGCATCTGGCAGCCCGCGACCCGCGGGACCTCAGCACCGGTGAGCGGCAGCGAGCGGCCATCGCCGCGGTCCTCGCCGGGCATCCGCGCATCGCGCTCCTCGACGAGCCGACGCGCGGGATGGACGACGCCGCTCGAGACGCGCTCAGCAGCGCGATCCAGCGTCTGCGTTCGGCGGGCACTTCCATTGTTATAGCCACACATGACAAGAACTTGACGGCCGCACTGGCCGACCGCACGATCGCGGTGGGTGCCGGGGCCGCGCGCGAGCTCGCACCGGCGGCCGTGGCATGAGGGTGGGCGCGATCGCGATTGCCGGCATAGCGCTGTTCTTCTGGCCATTCGTCGCAGCGGACACACCACCGGCGGCGACGTCGATTGCGCTGAGTCTCGGTGTCGTCGCAGTGCTGGTCTTCGTCGAAGCATCGACGCGGCGGCTCGACGCACGGCGGTTTGCGCTGCTGGCGGCCATCGCGGCCATCGACGCCGGGCTGCGGCTCGTGCTGGTCACCGGGCTCGGTGGGTTCAGCCCGATCTTCTTTCTCATCCTCGCAGCCGGCTACGTGTACGGACCGTCGTACGGCTTTCTCGCCGGGTCGGTTGCCCTGCTCGCCTCCGCGGTCGCGACCGGCGGTATCGGACCCTGGCTGCCGTACGAGATGATGGGATGCGGCTTCGTCGGGCTGGTCGCCGGCCTCGCGGGCCTGCGCCGCTCAGGCCCCGTCTCGTGGCGAGACATCGCCGTCCTCGCCGTCGCCGGTGCCATCACCGGCTTCGCGTACGGCGCGCTCCTCGACGTCTGGGACTGGACCACGTTCTACCGTGGAACACCGGGCTTCGGATGGCAACCCGGGCTCTCGCTCGGCGCGGCGCTCGGGCGTTTTGGTCGCTTCTACGTGACGACGTCGCTGGTGTACGACACCTTCAGGGCTGCCGGCAACGTGCTCGCGGTGATCGTGCTCGGAGCCCCCGTGCTTGCCGGCTTGACCCGGATGCGCTCGCGGTTCAACGTGGTGGTGCTCGACCGACCGGTCCGCGAGGCTCCAGGTGTGGCCGCCTCGGTTACCCTGAGGTGAGTGCGAGAACGGCGAAGACCACTGACACGATCGCCCCGATCACCAGTGGCAGCTTCGACAGCGGCCACGGCGTCCGCCGCCCCACGCCGAAGGTGATTCCCAGCGTGACGGCCATCCCGGCGCCGTAGAGGTAGTGCAGTTCGCGGACCGGGCGATGGCCCATGAGGTACAGAGCGGCCCCGAGGACCACCTGAAGCGCAACCGCGAGCAGCAGGACGCGGAGGTAGACCTTGAGGAGGACACCCACGAGCGGCGTGACCAGCGAGATCAGCCCGATGAGCGCACCGAGGATCGCGGCGACGACGAGGATGAATCCGAACTTCTGATGCAGGGTGACCCAGTCGATCGAGGCGATCATCAATCGGGCCAGTACTGCTCTTCGCGGATGGCTTTGTTGTCGAAGCCGGCGCGATGCATGATCGCGCGAGCGCCACTGATCATCCCGGGATGGCCGCAGAGGAAGACTCCACCGTATCCGGGGCGCATCCCGGCCGCGTCGGCGTACTTGCGCACGACGTCCTCGACGCGGCCGCACTCACCGCGCCACTCGGGGTCCTCCCACGGCCGGCTCACCGTCGGCACATAGGTCAACCAGTCGAATTCCTGAGCCAGCGCCTCGAGCTCTTCGGCATATCCGAGCTCGATGGAGCGCGCGGCACCCTGAAGCGTGATCACCGGCACCGGCGCCCAGTCGCCGGCTCGCGCGCGCGACGCCAACGTGCGCAGCAGGCTGACAAAAGGGGCAACCCCGGTCACGGTGGCCACGAACAGGTGCGGCTCATCAAGAAGTGGAGCATCGCGCAGGAACAGCCCCTTGGTTCGCCGGCGGACGATCAGGTCACCGCCGACGCCGAGTTCGAACAGGGGGTCCGAGAGCTCGCCATCGGGGACCCGCTCGATGAAGAGCTCGATCTCATTCTCGAGCGGCGATGAGCAGATCGAGTAAGGGCGTTCGATGACCCGGCCATCCGACTGCAGCCCCAGAGTCACGTACTGACCGGGCCGATATGGCAACTCGATCTCGGTGCGGATCCTGATGATCCAGAGGTCCCGCGCCGGGTCGCGACGGGAGACGATCGTCGCGGCGGCGTACTTGTCCGGATCCATCATGAGCGCGGTCAGAGTGTAGGGGGAAGGCCGTCGCGCGCCTCTTTTCCGGAAAGGGCGGAGACTGTCATGAAATGTACGGTCCCCTTGCACTCGTCGGCGGCGACGAGTTTCACCCAGGTAACGAGCACCAGGACGAAATTCTTCGCGACGCGTGTGCCGGTCGGCCGGCGTACGTGGTCGCGACCGCGGCGCAGGATTTCGCCTCCGGAGCGGTCGAGGCAGCGCGCCGCTGGTTCGCGGGCCTTGGCCTCGAGGTCCGCGAGTTGCGTATCCGCAGCAAGGAGGACGCGCGATCGGCCGAGGTCGTCGCCGAAGCCGCAGGCGCCGGTCTCGTCTACATCGCCGGCGGTGACCCCGGAACGGTCGTCGACGTACTCCGGTCAAGTCCGGTGTGGAAAGCGATTGCATTGGCGTGGCGGGCCGGAGCGGCGCTCGCCGGATCGTCCGCCGGCGCGATGGCGCTCTGCCAATGGTGCCTGGTGCAGACCAGCTGGCCGGGCGAGATCGACGAGCGGTCCGTCGACGCGCTCGGGCTCATCCCGGGGTGCGCGATCCTGCCTCACTTCGACGTCCTCGGCGATGCGTGGGTTCCCTGGGCGCAGGAGGGGCTCGGCCAGAACGCGAAGGTGATCGGCATCGACGAGCGCACCGCCGCCGTCCTGCGAGACGGCAGCTGGGAGGTGGTCGGCCCGGGCGCCGTCACGATCCTGCAAGGGTCGAAGCGAAATCGCCACATCGAAGGGGAAAAGATCGAAGAAATGTCGAATCCGGAACCTTGACCCTGTTCAGGCCGTAATCCGAACGTAACCCTGCTCCGTTTACTTGTATGACAGGCTGGATAACCTGAACAGCGAAGGCATCACGTGAGACGACAGACGACATGAGCTTCCAGAGCGCAATCACCGACATGGACGCGGCCAAAGCCCGCGCCGACGACCTCAAGGCCCGCCGACGGCTTCGCATCGAGCATATTCAGCGGCTCGAGCGCGTGCTCGACAGCGTCGAACATCACAACCTCCAGCGCGACCGTCAGGTACCGGCGGACATGTGGCGCCAGCTCGCGGAGCTCGAAGTGGTCCTGCCCGTGCCCGCTCCCCCGGCGCTCTGGCAGGCGCGCAACACCGCCAGGCTGCACGACGCGCTGCTCGACTGGGAAGCCGACCTGCTCGACAAGGTGGCACCGCACCGCGTCGCCTACGACGACACGCACGACGACTGACCTCACCGCCTGACACTGGTCTGGCACACTCAGCGGACGTGACCACCGCTGAACGCATGGTGCTCGTCGAGCGCCACACCGCCGAGGTCATCGGCGCCGATGAGTTGCCGCCGCTGATGGACGCGGGACTCGAGTTGCGTCATTACATCGGCTTCGAGATCTCCGGCAAGGCACATCTCGGCACCGGGATCATGAGCATGGCGAAGGTCCGCGACCTGACCGCCGCGGGCGTGCATTGCTCCGTGCTCCTCGCCGATTGGCACACCTGGATCAACGACAAGCTGGGTGGCGACCGCCAGCTGATCCGCCGGATCGCGACGGGGTACTTCACCGAGGCATTTCGCGCGTCCCTCCTATGTGTCGACGCCGACCCGGGGTCAGTGGAGTTCGTGCTGGCGTCGGACCTCTACCGGGACGACACCGAGTATTGGGCGACGGTCATCGAAGTGAGCAAGAACACGACGCTGGCGCGAATGCAGCGCAGCATCAGCATCCTCGGCCGTCAGGAGCGCGAGAGCATCGACTTCGCCAAGCTGATCTACCCCGCGATGCAAGCGGCCGACATCTTCACGCTCGGCGTCCATATCGCCCACGCTGGGATGGACCAGCGCAAGGCGCACGTGATCGCTCGCGACGTCGCCATGCAGATGCGCATCCATGCGGTTCGCGGGATCAATGGAGCGCCGATGAAGCCGGTCGCCCTGCACCATCCGCTCCTGCTCGGCCTGCGCCGCCCCCCGGTCTGGCCGGTGGCGCCCGAATCGGCGCGCGACGTGTTCTCGGCTATGAAGATGAGCAAGAGCGATCCCGGCTCGGCCGTCTTCGTTCATGACAGTCCTGACGAGATCACGGGCAAGATCCGCAAAGCGTTCTGCCCACCGGGCGAGGTGACGTTCAATCCCATCCTCGACTGGATCGACAAGCTCGTCTTCAACATTGCCGGCGGGCCTTTCGTGGTCGATCGATCGGAAGCCAACGGCGGGCGAGTGGTGTTCGACACCAACGATGAGGTTGTTGCCGCCTACGTCGACGGCTCCCTCCACCCCATGGATGCCAAGGCGGGGCTGGCCGCGCGACTCATCGACTTTCTCGAGCCCGCGCGGACCCATTTCGCCAAGCCTGAGATCCACGCGATGCTCGAGGAGATCGACGCCGCGATCGCCTAGCGTTCAGCGCAGACCGACGGCCTCCTGCACCTTCAGCAGCGTCGCGTCGGCAACCACGCGGACCCGCGCCGCGGACTCGGCAAGCACACGACGCAGACCCTCGTCATCGGCGCGCAGTTCCGCGTAGCGCGCCTGGATGGGGCGGAGCGCGTCGATGACCGCATCGGCCACCGCGCCCTTGAGCTCGCTGTATCGCTTGCCCTCGAACTCCGCGAGCGCGGCGTCCGCGCCGACCCCGCGCAGCGCAGCGTAGATCTCGATCAGGTTCGCGACCCCGGCACCGAGCGGCTTGTGCACCGCGGGCTCGGTGTCGGTGGTCGCTCTCGCGATCTTGCGACGTATGAGGTCGGGGGGATCGAGGAGCAGCACGGCATGGCCGGGACGATCCACCGCGGTGCTCTTGCTCATCTTCTCGTCCGGGGTGTCGAGACCCATCACCCGAGCGCCGACGGTGCTGATCAGTGGAGCGGGGACTTGGACAACGTCACCGCGCTGCGAGTTGAGGCGCTGCGCGAGATCCCTGCACAGTTCGATGTGCTGGCGTTGATCCTCGCCCACCGGGACGAAGTCCGCGTCGTAGAGAAGAATGTCCGCAGCCATGAGCACCGGATAGGTGAAGACGCCGGTGTTGACCCGCTCGCGCCCCTGCGCCTCGCTCCGTGCTTTGAACTGGGTCATCCTGTCGAGCCAGCCCATCGGTGTGAGCGTCTCGAGGATCCAGCACAGTTGCGAGTGAGCGGTGACGTGCGACTGTACGAAGATCTCGCACCGGGCTGGGTCGAGACCGCACGCGATATACATTCCCGCCAGCTCCAGGGTCAGCGCGCGCAGACGCGCTGGATCGGGGTGACGCGTCAATGCGTGCAGGTCGACGATGCAGAAGTAGTTCTCGTAGCTGTCCTGATCCCGGGCCCAGTTGCGCAGCGCACCGAGGTAGTTGCCGAGGTGAAGCCCGAAGTCCGGCTGGATGCCGCTCAGGACGCGGGGGCGTGGGGCAGCGGTCTGTGACATCGCAGACGCCAGCCTATCGTCAGGCGGTGCGGCGGCGCTGACGGCGGGGTTTGGCGACCGCGCGCGGCGACCAGCATGTCGCCACGAATCCATTGATCTCGGTGGTGAGGCGCGCCGGCCTGAGGCGGAGCTCGAGGATGTTCGATGCCTCCACCAGCCGCGCGTTGGGGAGCTCGTCGGTGAGCACCCCTGCGTCCGAGAACGGGTGCACCGGGTCGATGTGATGACCGATCACGAGCGCAGGCATGGTCATCGCTCGCCGCTGGGCGCCGTACGGGGCGATGTGGCTGAAGAACAGTCCCTTGAGCAGCGCAGCGCTCGGGACCGGGTCCTGCCGCATCACGTCGAGTGCGACGTTGCCCCAGAACGGCACGAACCGGCGCGGGATCGTGCGGAGTCCCGCGGCGAACGGGCGCAGCATCCGTCCACCGAAGTGCAGCGCCACCAGCAGCGGGCCGAACGCGATCACCGAGGCAACCATGGCGTTCTCCAGCACCGGCATCTCGATGATCATGCCGCGCACGCGCTGCGGCGCCTTGCGCGCTACCTCGAGCGTGACATTCGCGCCGAGCGAGGTGCCGCCGACGACCGCCTCGTCGATGTCGAGATGATCCAGGAGCGCGATTGCGTCGGCTGCGAACGACTCGATTGAATACTCCGCCATTCCGTCGGGGCGATCGGAGCGTCCATGCCCCAGTGGGTCGAGGGCGAGCACGTGCGCCCCGCTCGCAGCGAGGGCCATGGCCAGGTGCTCCTGCATCAGCGCCGGGACGAGCAGCCCCGGCATGAGCAGCACCCATCGCTTGCCATCACCGAACTCGGTGTAGGCCAGGCGATGGCCCCGTGCCGTGAACGACGAGCGCACGACCAGAGGCTGGCGGACGGCGGACATCGGGCGAACTATGCTCCAAAAACTGGATCGGTGCCGTGGTACATGTGGCCTAGAGTCTGGAACCATGCGAACGCTTGTGAGAACTGCCGGTCGGCTGCTGCTTTCGGGAATCTTCATCTACTCCGGCTACGGCATGATCAGCCAAGCCGAGCGCTACGCCAAGCGGGTTTCCGGCGCGCTGCCGATGATTCCCGAGGATCCGATGATCCCGAAGGTCCACGGCGCGATCATGATCGGAGCCGGGTCGACGTTCGCTCTCGGCATCCTGCCGAAGACCTCGGCTCGTCTCCTCGCCCTGACCCTGATCCCCAACACGCTCATCGGGCATCCCTTCTGGAAGACAGAGAAGCCCGAGGAACGGCGCGCGCAGATCATCCAGTTCCTCAAGAACGCGGGCCTCTTCGGCGGCCTGCTGTACGTCGCATCCGACAAGCGGACCAAGCCGCAACCGGAGGACTGACTCAGGCGGGTCTGCCGTCGTCCGGCCGGGCGAGGTAGGCTCGCAACCCGTCCTCCCATGCTGGGAGCGGGCGCTCGCCGAGGTCGCGCCAGGCGCGATTGTCGAGCACCGAGTACGCGGGTCGGACTGCCGGCGTCGGGTATTCCGCGGTGGTGATCGGCACCACCTCGACCTGGAGCCGTCTCGCGCCCATGGTCGCGACCGCGAGGTCGTACCAGGTGGTGACACCCGCATTGCTCAGGTGGTACGTGCCCGGGGGGCCGGCTTCGAGCAGACGGAGCAATGCCGGCGCCAGGTGGCCGGTCCACGTCGGTGCGCCGTGCTGGTCGGCGACAACGCGGACCTGCGGACGTTCCGCGGCCAGCCGGAGCATGGTGAGCACGAAGTTGGGCCCCTGGCGCCCGTAGAGCCAGCTGGTGCGCACGATCTGATGGTCGCGGCAGCGCTCCCGCACCGCGACCTCGCCGTGCAGTTTGGTTCGCCCGTACGCGGACCGCGGTGCCGGGGCGGCGTCCTCGGGGATCGGCGACGTCGCAGTGCCGTCGAAGACGTAGTCGGTGCTCACGTGGCAGCAGCGGATTCCGGCTGCGGCGCACGCAGCTGCCACGAGCCCCGCGCCGGTCGCGTTCACCGCCTCCGCCTCAGCCTCGTGCTCTTCGGCTGCGTCGACCCGCGTCCAGGCCGCGGCGTTGACCACCGCGTCGGGCCGAGTGGCATCGATCCATCGCTTCACGGCGGCGCCGTCACGGATGTCGCACTCCGCCTGGGTCAGACCGACCATCTCATGGCCGTGCTCCGTGCCGGTCTCGACGAGGTCACCGCCGAGCTGCCCCCGGGCGCCGAGCACGAGGTACTTCAGCGCCGCGTCCCTTGACGGGGATGGAAGGAGGATTCGCCGGTCACGGCGTGACTCAGAGCTCGACCCGCGAGTGGTCGCCAAGCATGAGTCGCACCGCGGTGGGTCGCGCCGGTGACTTGCAGACCTCGCACTCCTTCCCGATGAGCGACCCGTCGATCTTCCCGGCAATGTCATGGATGCGCGTGCCCTCGAGGACGATGCTGTTCTCGATCTCCGCGTTGCGCACCACGCAGTCGAAGTAGATCGACGTGAACGGGCCGATATACGCGTTGTCGACGACCGTCCTGCTGCCGATGATCGCCGGCCCCCGCACGACGCAGTTGCGCAGCGTCGCCCCCTCCTCCACCACCACCTTGCCGTGGAGGCGCACGTCCTCATTGACGGTGCCGTCGCAACGAGCCTCGAGGGTGTCGAGGATCATGCGGTTCGCCTCGAGGATGTCGTCGAGGCGTCCCGTGTCCTTCCACCAGCCCTCGATGATGTGGGGCAGGACGCGCTTGCCCGTGTCGATCATGCGCTGGATCGCGTCGGTGATCTCCAGCTCTCCTCGAGGACTCGGTTCGATGGCGTCGATCGCCTCGAAGATCAACGAGGAGAAAAGGTAGACACCGACCAGGGCGAGATCGGATCGGGGTACCGACGGCTTCTCCACGAGCGATATGACGCGTCCGTCCTCGAGCTCCGCGACGCCGAAGCGCTGCGGCTCGGGAACCCGTGCCAGCAGGATCATCGCGTCTGCCTGTGAGCGCTGGAATTCGTCGACGAGCGTGCCGATCCCCTGCGCGATCAGGTTGTCGCCGAGGTACATGACGAAGCTGTCTCCGGCGAGGAAATCGCGCGCGATGCCCACGGCGTGGGCGAGCCCGAGTGGCGCCTCCTGAGGGATGAAGGTGATGCTCGCGCCGAACTTCGACCCGTCGCCAACAGCCGCGCGCACCTCGTCGCCGGTCTCGCCGACGATGATCCCGATGTCGTGGATCCCGGCCTGGGTCAGCGCGTCGATCGCGTAGAACAGGATCGGCCGGTTGGCGACGGGGATGAGTTGCTTCGCGCCGGTGTGGGTAATCGGCCGCAGCCGCGTCCCCTTGCCGCCGCTGAGGATGAGCCCCTTCACCGGGACCCCGGTGCTCGCATAGCCGCAGCGTACCAGCAGGTCCCGGGGTCAGCCCATGCGGCAACGGATCGGCAACGACGTCCGATGCCCAGGTGGCAGCGGTGGTGACACTGCAACGAGCCGCAAAGATCGGTCTGACGAACGAGGCAAACGCCTCGAATGCAACTACGCTGTGTCACGGCGACGCTCCGAGAGGGGGAGCGCCGCTCCTACCCCTTGTAGGATGCGGCCATGGGTCGCCATCTCATCACGAGCGCCTTGCCATACATCAATGGGGTCAAACACCTGGGCAACCTGGTCGGCTCGATGCTCCCCGCGGACGTGTATGCGCGGCACATGCGCCTGCGGGGCCACGAGGTGCTCTTCATCTGCGCGACCGATGAGCACGGCACCCCCGCCGAGCTGGCCGCCGCGGCCGCCGGCCTCAGCGTTGCCGATTACTGCGCGGAGCAGCACGAGATCCAGGCCGACCTCTCGCGCCGCTACGGGTTGTCGTTCGACCATTTCGGGCGGAGCTCGTCGGCGCAGAACGCCGAGCTCACCAGGCACTTCGCCGAGCAGCTCCGCGCCAACGGCATGGTCGACGAACGGGTCACCGACCAGGTCTACTCACTCGACGACGAACGCTTTCTCCCCGACCGCTACATCATCGGAACCTGCCCTCACTGCGGCTATGAGCGTGCCAACGGCGACCAATGCGAGAACTGCGCGCGGCTGCTCGAGCCGTCGGACCTGATCAACCCGCGGTCCGCGATCTCCGGCAGCACCAGGCTCGAGGTGCGCGCGACGCGGCATCTCTTCATCCGCCAGTCCCTCATGGCCGACCGCGTTCGCGAGTGGATCGACTCGCATACCGACTGGCCGATCCTGGTGTCGTCGATCGCCCGCAACTGGCTCAACGTCGGGCTGGAAGACCGGAGCATCACCCGCGACCTCAAGTGGGGCATCCCGGTCGGATGGCCCGGCTTCGAGGGCAAGGTCTTCTACGTCTGGTTCGACGCGCCGATCGAGTACATCGGGGCCACCAAGGAGTGGGCGGACCTTGACCCGGAGCATCGGAGCTGGCGCTCCTGGTGGTTCGATGCGGGGGACGTCCGCTACACGGAGTTCCTCGGGAAGGACAACATCCCCTTTCACACCATCAACTTCCCGATCACAATCATGGGCTCGGGGGAGCCCTGGAAGCTCGTCGACTATGTCAAGGGGTTCAACTACCTCACCTATTACGGCGGCAAGTTCTCAACGAGCCAGCAGCGCGGCGTCTTCATGGACACCGCGATCGACCTGCTGCCCGCCGATTACTGGCGATATGCGCTCCTCGCCTCGGCGCCGGAGTCGGACGACACCGAGTTCACCTGGGAGAGCTTCGCGCTCACGGTCAACAAGGACCTGGCGGGGATCTTCGGGAACTTCGTCCAGCGCACGCTCAAGCTGACCGAGAAGCTGTTCGGGATGACCGTTCCGGCCGGCGGCGAGCCCGGGCCGGAGGAAGCCGAGCTCGCCGCCTCGCTGGACGCGGCGCTGCTGACCTTCGCGGCCGAGATGGACGCGATGCGCTTCCGTCCCGCAGCGTTTGCGTTGCGCAGCCTCTGGACGCTCGGCAACCAATATCTCGATCGCTGTGCGCCGTGGCACGAGACCGACACGGCTCGTGTCGCATGCATCCTGCGCACCGCCATCAACGTCGCCCGGCTCGAGGCGATCGTGTCGGCACCGTTTGTCCCGTTTGCGTGTGATCGGCTCGCCGCTTCGCTCGGACTCGAGGCCGTCGAGCGGTCGTGGCCTGGGCCGGCTGCGGAGGAACTGCTCAGGCTCGGACCCGGGCGAGGGCTGCACATGGGCGAACCGTTGTTTCCGAGAATCGGCGACCGCAGCACGCTGGCCGGCTGGGTGGCGGAGATGGAGCAGCGCTTCGGCGGACCGCCCTGACGTTTGGGTCTTCAGGCGCGTTCGTAACCTTTTGGACAGATCAGCGCGCTATTCTGATCGGTACTGATGATTCCCGATTTCCCGGAACCACCGCCACCTCCGCCGCCCGCAGATCCGGCGAGCAAGCCAGGGGGCCGTCTGCGCCTGTTCGGGATCGGGCTGGGCATCGCCATTGCAGGCGCGACCGCAGGCTTGATCGTGACCCATGCTTCGTCACCCTCGACGGCGAACACCACGGCGGCCGCGAGCACGCCGAGCACGTCGCCCTCCGCGCACAAGCCGTCGTTCGGCGGCCATGGCGGCTTCGGGTTTGCGTGCGGGGCGCCGTTCGCGGGCGCCGGATTCGGCGGGCCGTCTTCCTTCGGCGGTGGATTCTGCGGTGGCGAGGCCGGCACCGTGACCAAGATCAGCGGATCCACCCTGACACTGAGAACGCTGGCCGGCACCGTCACGATCACCACCACGGCGTCGACGACGTACACCCGTGAAGAGAAGACAGTGAAATTCAGCGCCCTCAAAGTCGGCGAAGTGGTTGCCGTGCGCGGCAAGCGCAGCGGAACATCGCCCACCGCGACATCGCCGATCGCGGCGACCGAAGTCACGATCGAGGTGCCGAGCATCTCCGGGCGCGTGCAGTCTGTCAACGGCGGCACCATCACGCTGGTGACTGGTGATGGGCAGCTCGAGTCCGTGACCGTCTCGAGTGCAACGGTGTATCACGGGGTGCGCGGCGCATCGGCCACGAGCAGCTCGGTCAAGGCCGGTGTGTTCATCGTGGCCCAGGGAACCCAGGTCGACCTCACCACGCTCAACGCGGACAGCGTCGAGGTGCTCGGAACGTTGAGCTTCACGCCGCACAGCTTCCCGGGCCACTCCGGGACGATGCCGATGCCGGCGCAGCCAGGCGGCTCCACCAAGACGGTTTAGGCAGGCTCCCTGCACGCGACGACCAATGTCGTCACGGTGAGCGATGGCGCATGGCACGCGCCCGGCGGCGGAGTTCGCGGCGTTGCTCGGCCTTCGCCCGAAGATCCCGCGCAGCGTCGAGCCGTTCCTGCTCTCGTTCGAGCTTGCGCTTGGACTCGAGACGCGCGAGCACTGTCGGATCATCGGCCGCAGCCGCACGCACCGCACAGCCGGGTTCCTGTTCGTGCTTGCAGTTGCGGAAGCGACACTGTGCAGCGACCTCGGTGAGGTCGCCGAAGACCTCGTCGATGCCGGCGCCGGCGTCCCAGAGGCCGAGTTCGCGTGTGCCCGGGGTGTCGATGATCAGTCCCCCGCCGGGCAGCTCGATCAGCTCGCGGCGTGTGGTTGTGTGCCGTCCCCTGCCGTCGGAGCGGACCTCGCCGGTGGCAAGCGCCTCGTTGCCGGCGAGCCGGTTCACAAGGGTCGACTTGCCGGTGCCGCTGGGACCCACGAGCACGGCGACGAGGCCTTCGAGCAACACCTCGCGCAGGCGAGCCAGCCCGGCGCCCGATGCGTTGACGGCGATGACTTCGGTGCTGGCAGCGACCGATCGTGCTGCGCGAAGGTCGATGTCGACGTCGGCGCAGAGATCCGATTTCGTGAGCAGCACAACCGGCGCGGCGCCGCTCGACCACGCCATCGCGAGTGCGCGCTCGATCCGCCGGAGCTTGAGCGGCGCACCGAGAGCAACGGTGATGAAGACGAGATCGATGTTCGCCGCCACGGCCTGCCCCGCGGTGGCGACGCCTGCCGCGCGACGCATCAACACGCTGCGCCGCGGCAGCAGGTGCACCGCGACCTCGTCTTCGATGACGAGCCAGTCACCCGTGGTGACGCCGCCATCATCCGGGGCGCCACCGAGCGTCGATGCCAGCGCGGCGCGCTGCGTTCCCGCATCGGTGAGGATCGTGACGACGCGCCCGTCGACGCGAATGACGAGGCCGCGCCGGCCCTGGGTCGTGGCCTCGGCGAAGGCCGTTTCGAGGGGGCCGTTCCACCCTAGCGCGGTGAGACGGCGAGGATCGTGAGGCAAGTGGGAACTCCATGCTGCAGTGAGAGCCCGGAGCCCCGATTGCAGGCCCGCACCAGCATGTGGCGCGGAGTCAGCGGACGATCAGGCGGCGGAGCCGCCGGGCACGACGTCAGTGGTGGGCGCTGCAGGCGCAATCGCAAGTGCCATGTCTGTTGCCCTCCAGTGGTCGTGTGGATCGATCGCCTGCATCGTACCTCAGGCGGTGGATTGACGCATCACGCCGCCCTGGTGGCACGCATGACGAGCCATGAGGTCACGGTCGCGAGCACGAGGCCACCGGCTACGTCGGCGAGGTAGTGCTGTTTCACCAGGACCGTCGACGCCACGATGAGCGCCGTCCAGATGGCGGCGGCAACGCCGATCCTGCGGTCGAAGCGCCACCAGTGGATGGCGATGATCGTCGACAGCGACGTGTGCAGGCTCGGAAAATCGTTGTATGGCTGGTCGGATGCGTAGATGGTCCGGATCATTGCCGAGAACGGGTCGACGCCGGTGATCTGCGGGCGCGCGATGTACGACTGGAGGAAGAAATAGCACGCGTAGCTGATGAACCAAACCACGATCATCGTGATCGCGGCTGACCGGTAGACGCGCACGCGAAAGAACAGAAACACGAGCAGGCTGACTCCGATGTAGGGAATCAGCGAGACGTAGGGGATGGCGAAGATCGGCACCACCGGCAGCGCGCGGTCCACCGGCGTCTCCAGGAAGATGCGATTGGGCCCGTGGTTGAGCGAGTCATAGATGAGATTGGTGCCCAGGATCGCCGGGATGAGCAGCAGGCTCAGGATCAGTGCCCACCCGCGTTCCGCGAGGATCCCGCGGTCGAGTTGGGTGCCAGGCGGGGTCGACCTGTTCGCCTCGGCTGCCTGGCTCATGTTCCTCCTCCCGGTGACCAATTGCGGGCGTCAGCCTACAGCCGGGACGTCGCGCGTGCGGGCGGCGGGTACCATGGACGGGACGCGGGAGTAGCTCAGTTGGTAGAGCGCTAGCCTTCCAAGCTGGATGTCGCCGGTTCGAGTCCGGTCTCCCGCTCTCCTCCCATCGACGTGACGTCGCAGCGGATAGCGAAAGGCATCTCGTCCAGGACTGACGGCCGTAGCTGCCGCAGCATCGTCCAGGATTTGACCTTCAGCAAACACTTTGATGTATGGATGCTATGGCGTCATGGACATGCCGCAGGCGGTGGCACGCGAACGTACCACGCGTGGAGCAGCATGTTGCAGCGGTGCAGCCATTCGACGCGCAGCGACTGGCCACGCTACGGCGGTCGGGGTATCGCCGTCAGCGAGCGCTGGCGCCGTTTCGAGGACTTCCTCGCGGATATGGGCACATGCCCTCCTGGTCTGTCTTTGGACCGCATCGACAACGACGGCAACTACGAACCGGGCAACTGCCGCTGGGCGACTTTCGAGCAACAGACGCGCAACCGGCGGCCGAATGGCGGCGAGCTCCACTGGAACGCGAGGTTGACCGTCCCTGATGTAATCGCGATCCGCAAGCTGGCCGCAAATGGCATCACCCACAGAGCCTTGGGATCGATGTTCGGTGTCAGTCACTCCAATATCGGGGATATTGTCCGGCGCCAGGAGTGGCGACGACTGCTGGTCAAATCTGCATCAGGACCGCGGGTTGCGTGCGAGCACGAAGAGAGGGAGATCTGAGCCGCCGTCACGGCCCGAACGGTTCAGTCGCACCTGACGGACTTGCGAGTCTCGAGCTGTCAGGGCCCCTGCTAGGAGATCCTGCGGCGATAAATGGTCATGGCGAAGATGTATGCGACGATGAGGATGCCGACACACCACGCAAGGGCGATCCAGATGTCGGTGCCGACCGGCTGCTGTGTGAACAGGTCGCGGATCGTGTTGACGATGGACGTCACCGGCTGGTGCTCGGCGAAGGCGCGCACCGGGCCGGGCATGGTTTTGGTGGGCACGAATGCCGAGCTGATGAACGGCAGGAAGAGGATCGGGTAGGCGAACGCGCCCGCGCCGTCCGCGGACTTCGCGGAAAGACCGGCGATCACAGCGATCCACGTCAACGCCAGGGTGAACACCATCAGGATGCCGGCGACCGCGAGCCACGCCAAGACTCCCGCCCCCGAGCGGAAGCCGATGAGGAGGGCGACGAGCACAACGACCACGAGCGAGATCAGATTGGCGACCAGCGAGGTCAGCACGTGCGCCCAGAGCACGGACGACCGTGCGATCGGCATGGACTGGAATCGCTCGAAGATGCCGCTCTTCATATCCAGGAAGAGCCGGAATCCTGTGTAAGAGATGCCCGAAGCAATCGTGATGAGCAGAATGCCGGGCAGCAGGTAGCTCACATACGAGTGCGACCCTGAGTTGATTGCGCCGCCGAACACGTAGACGAACAGCAGCAGGAAGGCGATCGGCATGAGCGTGGTCGTGATGATGGTGTCCAGGCTGCGCGTGATGTGGCGCAGGGATCGTCCCGTCAGGACGGCGGTGTCGCCGAAGAAATGCGTGGTCATCGTTGCTTCTTACTCGTCGTGCCGACGCTGCGCTCATTGCCGGCGTCGGCGTCCTTGCTGTCGTCACCGACGATGGCGAGAAAGACGTCCTCGAGGGTCGGCTGCTTCTCGACGTATTCGACCTTCGCGGGCGGGAGCAGCTGCTTGAGCTCGTGGAGGGTGCCGTTCACGATGATCCGACCTCCGTGGAGGATCGCGATCCGGTCGGCGAGTTGCTCGGCCTCCTCCAGATACTGCGTCGTGAGCAGCACCGTCGTGCCGTGCTCGGCGAGTTCCTTGACGGCCTGCCACACCTCGATGCGCCCCTGGGGGTCGAGCCCGTTCGTCGGCTCGTCGAGGAAGATGACCTGCGGATTCCCGATGAGGCTCATCGCGATGTCGAGGCGGCGGCGCATGCCACCCGAATACGTCGACACCTTCCGCGCGGCCGCGTCGGTCAGCGAGAAACGATCGAGCAGGTCGTCCGCGATCGGACCCGGGTCCTTGAGGTGCCGCAGGCGGGCAACCAGCACAAGGTTCTCCCGCCCGCTGAGGATTTCGTCGACGGCCGCGAATTGTCCGGTGAGGCTGATGGACTCCCGCACGTCCGCAGCCTGCGTGGCGACATCGAAACCGTTGACGCTGGCAGTCCCCGCGTCGGCCTTGAGCAGCGTGGACAGGATGTTCACGACCGTGGTCTTGCCCGCCCCGTTCGAGCCGAGCAGGGCGAAGATGCTGCCCCGCGCCACGTCGAAGTCAACGCCGCGCAGCACCTCGAGCATCTTGTACGACTTCTCCAGGCCCTGCGCGTGGATCGCCTGAACTGGCTGTGTTGTCATCGGGATATCTCTTCTTTTCCGGTGTTTTCTCCCTCGGCGCGCTCGATGGCGCTGATCAGCCGATCCCGCTCCCGGATTCTCCAGTGCCCATCCGGGTAGTTCCGAACGAACGCCACGAGGAACTCCACGGGGTCCTCCCCGACGATCTCGCGGATCGGGGTCCGGTTCGCCGCGCTCTGCTCGAACAGGTCGACGAGGTCCTCGAACATTGAAGCCGCGCCGGCGCCGTCCCCCCCGGCCCGGCGTACATCAGGTACCGCTCCAGGGCCTCGACCGCCGTGCGATAGCTCGCGGGAAGCTCTCGCGTGCGCGCCTTGTACTGCCGCCATTGCCGCTTCTCGCCGATCACCTTTGAGAGGAACTTGTTCATCTGCCTCCTCCATGGAGCTGTTCGAGTTGTCCCGCGAGGAAGCTCCACGTCCTCCAGAACTCTTCGAGATATTCCTGTCCCTGCGCGTTGAGCGAATACACCTTGCGCGGCGGCCCCTTCTCGGACGGGACCTTCTCCACCTCGACGAGGCCCTTTTGCTCGAACCTGACGAGCAGGGCGTAGACGGTGCCTTCGGCGATGTCGGAGAAGCCCTGCTCCCGCAGCCGTGCCGTGATCTCGTAGCCGTAGGCCGGCCGCACGGATAGGATCGCGAGGACGATGCCCTCAAGCGTGCCCTTGAGCATCTCCGTCATCTGCTTGCCCACGGAACCTCCTCCGGGCTACTCAGCGATACTGACTACTGGTACATAGTAGCATTGAATAGCGGCGATGCCAGCTCCTCGAAGCGGACAGGGCACGTCAGCTTGCGAGTTGGTACGCGTTGAGAGGGTCGGTTACTTGGTCACGTTGGAGCATGGCGAGCTACAACAACTTCGTCGGCCGGGTCGTCGCCAACGCGGCATCCTGTTCGTGGTCAAGGCGCCGAGCCGGTGCCCGGACTGCGAGGCGATGAGAACCCCCGCACCACGCGCAGCCGTCGCTCCCGGACTCGCCTGCCAGGCCCCGCGTCGTCACGGTGATCCGAACCAGGTAGTCAGCGCCTCGCGCAACCCAGTATCGGTGCCGTCCCCTACCCAGGCGACGTATCCATCGGGCCGAATCAACACAGCACCGGGAGCAGTGACCTCGCCAAGTACTGGAAGCTCCCACGTACCAACGTACGTGGCGTCGATCAGCTGAACCCGCTGCGTCCACGGCGTAACGTCAATGCCGCCGGGCTCGCCCAGGTTGAGCAGCACCGGTTTGGCGTCGTGCAGCAGCTCGAAGACTCGGAGCGCGCCGTTGGCGGTCACGAGGTCCAGATCCGGCATGCGGCGTCCGAGCAACGGATGTCCCTCGCCGAGGTCGTAATGAATGTCGAGCCCGGAGACGATCCCGGCGAGCCGTTTGCGAGGCTCGTCCATGCTCGCCAGCTCCGACACCATTTCGACCACAGCCTTCATACGCACGTCCTGACGCTGCAGCGCCGTCTGCGCCATCGTGTGTTGCAGCGCGCGGGCAGCGACCGGGTGACGCTCGTCCTGGTACGTGTCCAGGAGGCTCTCCGGGGAAGTTCCGTTGACCACTTGTGCCAGCTTCCATCCCAGATTCACCGCATCCTGGACGCCGAGGCTGAGGCCCTGTCCGCCCGCCGGGTAATGCACGTGCGCCGAGTCGCCGGCGAGCAGGACTCGGCCCGCGCGGTAGGCTGCTGCCTGACGTGTCATGTCGGTGAACCTGGAGATCCACGTGGGATTGTGGACCCCGAAGTCGGTGCCGAAGACGGTGATGAGCGCGTCGCTCAGATCGCACAGGGTGGGGTCGCTGCCGGGCCCGAGCTGCTGCTCGGTCACCACGACCCGCACGGTCTTGCCGTCGTCCATCCGGTGGAGGCCGTGGACACCGGTGGCGTCGTTGCGGATGCCCCGCGGCGGTTCCTCGGTCACCTCGACCTCGGCGATCAGGTTGCTTCGCGTCGCATCCCATCCCGGGAATTCGACGCCGGCTGCTTTACGGATGACGCTCCGTCCTCCGTCGCACCCAACGAGATACTGCGCCCGCAGCGACTGGCCGTCGGACAGTTCGACGTCGACGCCGGTGTCGTCCTGCGCGAAGTCCGTCACCTCACATCCGTAATACATGCGTACCGGGAGCTCGGCGACCCACGCGGCCATGATCCGCTCGATGTTGTTCTGCCAGATGCCGAGCGAATACGGATGACGCGTCGGGAAGTCGCTCATGTCCAGCACAGTCGTGCCGATCCTCGCGGCCTGAGCAACCTGTCCCTCCGCGAGGAACCGTTCAGCGACTCCACGCTGATCCAGCACCTCGATCGTGCGCGAGTGAAACCCGCCGGCTCGTGAGCCGGCGAGCACGTGATTGGGACGCCGCTCGACGATCGCAACGTCAACCTTCGCCAACGCCAACTCCGCCGCCAGCATCATGCCCGTCGGACCGCCCCCGGCAATCACCACAGCATGTCCGGTCATACGCAACCCCTTCGCTTTCCGCGGGTTCTGGTTCGGCCGGAGATTCTTCAGCACGGCCAGGGTCTTGCCGCAAGTGCCCTGCCGGGTAATATATTGAGGTGGAAGGGGTGGCTAGTCTCCTTTCATTACCGCTGCATGTGAGCCGCGTGGTGGATCAGCGCGACCACCGTCGGTGCCACCGCGACAGGGTCGCGCTCGAGTCCGGTGAGTTCGTCGACGAACGCAAAGCTGGTGAGGGCATACGCGACGCGCGCTACCTCTGGGTCACGCGCTCGGGGAAACCCCGCGTCGGCGATTCGTCCGAGAAGAACCTCGAGGCCGCGCAGACGGCGAATGTTCCGATCCGAGTGCTCCTCGGCTGCTCGTCCCAGGACACCGAGTGCGTGGAGACGTCGCAGCGCGACACGGTGGATGGAGTAAAAGCCGCAAAAGATCATCACGAATTCGTTGAGCGCGTCCAGCGGATCGGACTGCGTGAACGCTCGAGGAAGCGACGTGAGCCCTCCGGTCTCCGCGAGGTGGTCAAAGGTGCTCTCCACCAACGCCTCGCGTGTGCCGAAGCGGTCATACACGGTTACCCGGGTCACCTTGGCTTCCCGTGCGACAGCGTCGATGGAAAAGCGCTCGCCGCTCACGAGGACCGCGAGGGCGGAGGTCAGGATCCTGATGCGGGTGGAATCCATCAGGTCCTGGCGGCGCGTCATCCGGTACGGGCGCGGCGACATGTTTGTATTCTACCTTACACTGTGTATACTGTAAACGATGGAATAGACGAGATGCCCCCCCGGCCGCAGAGACGCTTCCAGGCTGAACTCGGCCCCAAGCGCATCCCGATGAAACTGGAGGTCTGACATGTGCACATGGGCAGGAGTCGGCTGGTGGTTCCTCTGGCCACTCTGGTTCGTCGGGTTCTGGATCGTTCTAGCACTGGTCCTTCGCTTCGGGGTTTGGGGCCGCCATCGCGGGCATTGGTCCGCGAGCGTCACGGCTGAGGGCATTCTTGCCGAACGCTTCGCTCGGGGTGAGATCACCGAGAAGGAATACCGAGATCGCATCGCTGTGCTCCATACGAGCGGAGCAAAGCGGTGACGCCCGTGGCCACGCCGCGACCGACAGCCACGGCAACCTACCCGGACCTGGCAGGCAAAGTCGCCGTGGTGACCGGAGGTTCTCGGGGCATCGGCGCCGCTGCCGCTCTGGCTCTGGCCGCCAACGGCGTCTCCGTGGTCGTCGTCGGACGTGACCAGGCTGCTATCGACAACAGCGTTGGAGCCGTGCGCGGCATGGGGGCCCAAGCACTCGGTGTGATTGCCGATTGCACTGTTGACGCTGAGCTCGATGGGCTGCAACAAGCGGTCAGTGCAGCCTTCGGACGCGTTGACATTCTCGCCGCGTTTGCCGGCGGGAATGGCATGCCGGTTGCCACAGACAAGGAACATGGAGCGCACTGGCGCGAGGTCGTCGAGACGGATCTCACGTCCACCTTCCTGACCGTGTCGGCGTTTCTCCCCGGCATGCTTGAACGCACTTCCGGCGTCATCATCACCATGGCCTCATCGGCGGCACGGCAGGCCGCCAAGTCTTCGGCCGCGCATGCGGCCGCGAAGGCCGGCGTCATTGCGCTGACTCGCCATCTCGCGGGCGAGTTCGGCAACGCCGGGATTCGTGTGAACTGCATCGCACCATCAGCGGTCGAAAACGACAGGATGCGATCGTGGATGACCGGAGAGCAACGTATCGCCCTCGGCGGTTCATTTCCTCTGGGGCGCATCGGCCAGCCTGAAGATGTTGCGGCAGCAACCCTCTTCCTGGCATCTGACGCATCGTCGTGGATTACCGGCGTGACTCTCGACGTCGCCGGCGGGAAGGTCATGCTATGAGCACGATTCGTCCCACGTCAAACAAGAGAACGGGGATTGGCGGGTTGCGCGCCAACTCCCTCGCAACGGTTGTGATGCTCGTCACCGAGTTTGCTCTGGGTGCCGTCGTGAATCTGTACGCGACGCTTCCTTCGTCGGATACCGGCAAGACGTTCATTGCCGCGTTCGGTGCCGCGGTGACGGATGGGCCCGTGGCGCTGACGCTGCATGCACTCCTAGGAACGTTGCTGCTGATCACGGGCATCTCCGCGCTGGTGCGCGCGAGTCTATTGCGAGGAGGGGCGCTCATCGCGGTCAGCGGGGTTGCCCTGCTGGCCATCCTGCTCGCGTGGCTCTCGGGAACCAGGTTCGTCGGCGACTCCAGCAATGAGGCGTCGCTGATCATGGCCCTGGCCACGGCAGTCGCCATCGTCTGTTACGCGGCCATCCTCTTTGGTGCAACTGAGCCTCGCGAGCGGCACTCCACTGGCGAGTAGTGGTTGGGCGCCTCCGTCGCCGGCCGCCACTCCGCGCCGTTAGATCTGCATGGTCCCGTCCGGATGGAGTGTTCAGCCGGGGGTTGGGGGCGTCGGCCCAAACGTAGCCGAGCCCGGCGCGATCAGGCTGCGGCGCGCAGCGGCATGTCCACCCCGGTCAACTCCACCGATCGCGACCACAGGCGCGAAGCGAGCACCGGATCCTGTGACTCCTTCGAGGGCGCCATGACCACGGCCGAGCCGCGCATGTGGGCAATTCCCGCAGGCCCGACATACGCATTGCCGGCAATGTCCTGGGTTGCGGCGAAGAGTGACGGCAGCGCACCCCCAGCCGCGTCCTGCGCCACCACGCGCATGCCAACCTCGGCAACCATGGCGCGGAAGCCGACGAGATGGGCCGCGAGATTGGTGCTGGCGATCCCGGGGTGGGCGGACACGGCTCGCACGCCGCTTCCCGCCGCCTCCAGCCGTCGTTGCAGCTCGAAGGTGAAGAGCAGGTTGGCCTGCTTCGAATCCGCATACGCACGGCCGGGGTCGTAGCGGCGCTTCTCCCAATTGAGATCGCCGATGTCGATGTGGCCGCCCCTGTGGAGCTGCGACGAGACGGTCACCACCCGGCCGGTGATCGCGGGGAGCAGCAGGTTCGTCAGGGCGAAGTGGCCCAGGTGGTTGGTGCCGATATGCAGCTCGAACCCGTCGGCGGTCCGCCCCATCGGCACCATCATGATGCCCGCATTGTTGATGAGGACATCCACGGGATCTGACCAGCCCCGCGCGAATGCGCGGATCGACGCCAGGTCGGTGAGCTCCAGGAGGCGGACCTCGGTGTGCCCGCCGACACTTCGCGCGACCTGCGCACCCTTGTGCAGGTTGCGCACGGCGAGCACGACTCGGGCACCGGCTTGCACCAGCTGGCGGGTCGTCTCGGCGCCCAACCCACTCGACGCGCCGGTGACGATGACGGTCGCGCCGGCCATGTCCGGCAGGTCGGCGGCGGCCCACCGCTTCGAGGTCATGCGCTCCACTCTGCGCTCATGTCCCCGCCGCGCCGCGCGACATCGCCGGCGCCCGATCTATGAGGACCGCAGGGCCGCGACGAACCACTCGTAGGCGGGCACGATGCTCGGCTGGGCCGGCCACCCGTTGATCGCCCCGATCAGCTGCCAGTAGCGTTCCACCCGCCGGTCGCTGAAGGTCGCGAGCCGCTCGGCCAGCTCGAAGCGGTACGGAGCGTCATCGTTCCGGCCCTCCGCGCTGCTGAATCGGCCGACCAGCTCGTCGACGATGGCCACCCCTTCGGGTGAGCCTGGGGTGATGCCACGGTGTACGGCCTCGACCCCGCGCTCGGCGACGGCCTGGTTGGCTGCCTGAGCCGCCGCATCGGGCTCATCGGGAACGGACGACGACCGGCCACGCAGTCCCGCGACCACCATCTCGCGGACGCGCCCTCGGAACGTCGGGTCCTCAACGAGCGCTGCAAGCTCGATCCACGCGTCGATCTGAGTCTCCGACGGCTCGGGCGGCAGCACCGGCAAGGCCGCGCGCATCCGAGCCGCGAACGGGTCGTCCTCATGATCGGCGAAGACAGCGGCGAGGAACGCCTCCATCATGCGGTTGGCCTCATCGGCGGACGCGCGGGCAAATGCGGTCATTCGTTGTACCTCCTCTGGGTGAGCGCCATTCCGAGCGATCGCTCGGAGCACTGATCGACGCAATGTCAGGCGATGGATCTGCAGGTCGATGGCTTCGGCGTGGGCTCTCGCGACTGCCTCGAGCGACGTTCGCGTTTGCGCAATGAGGCGAATGCTCGCCAGGTCGATCCCGAGTTCGCGAAGGGTCCGCACCAGCTCGAGTCGAGCGAGCCCTGCGGAGTCAAACCGACGATAGCCCGCATCCGTGCGCCAGGCCTCGGGCACCAGACCAATGTCGGAGTAGTACCGGATGGTCTTGACGGGGAGCCCCGTCAGCCGTGCCGCTTCGCCGATGGAGAGGTCCATGGCCCGACCTTGAGGCCTCCAGCCACTGGAGAGTCAAGCGAGGCCAAAGCGGGCTCGCGCCCGCCGTTGTTGCGGCGGAGCGATGTGTGCGCTCGCGGACCGACACCGCAATCGCCTGCGATGCAAGCTCGCAGTCTCGGAGACACGGCGGTGTGCGTTCCCAACCCCACTCGCGCACGGCGCCGATCGGCCTTCGGGAAGCGACGGAGACACGCGTGTGCTCCACGATCTGACAGGTATGGCCGCCGAAGGAGCGTCTCTCCCCCTCCTGCTCCTGGCGGCCATGCCTTGATCGTGGCCATCGCCAACGGGGGATAATCCGGCGACCGGCGCACGACGCCGCCATGTATGACACGCGAGGACAGAGCGATGGCCAAGATCGAAGATTTGACCGACGAAAAGGCAGCGGAATTCGGGCACACCTTCATCCGGTGGCTGACCGACGAGGATCCCGCCGGCGTCGCACGCCTCTTCCCCGATCTCGATCCGCATGCCGTCAACGACCACGCCGCTACCGAGATCGGGCGCTCCGTGCTCGAGGATCTGCTCGCCGAGCGCTTCGTCGCATAAGGGCACCAGCGCGCTCGGCGGGCGACTGCCCGGCTAGATCGCGCCGGGGGTGGCTGTCGGGGCCGGTGTTGACCCACTACCGCCGCTCCCATACCCACCCGGAGGCTGAGCGGTCGTCAAGCTCGACCAGGCGACCGCTCCGGTCGGGGCACTCACCGTGGGAGCCGTCCCCCAGGCGCTGAAGGTGGTGCTGAACGTGAGCACCACCCCGCCGCCCGATACCGCCGACGAGTACGTGATCGGCTGATCGGAGCTCGCCGCGATGTCGAGCTGTCCCGTTCCGGGGGGGAGCTGGCCGGCTGCCGGGACGGTTCCGGTGATCCTCGTCGCCGCGACCCCGCCGGCAGCTGTGATCCCGGCTCTCGACTCTGGGGTGAGCAGCAGCTCCGACGCCTGGCTACCAGTGGTGATCCCAGGTTGCAGCACGGTGTAGGGGCCATTACCCGCAACCACCGACACCCACTTGGTGACGAGGCTCGGCGCTGTGGCCGCGGCCACGCCGAGCTGATCCTGCAAGGCCGGGGCGTTGCCCTGAAAGTAGACGGTCGCGCCGACGAGCAGGAGCGTGAACTGCTCGGTCCCATAGCTCGAATCGAACGTGATCGCCTGGCGGCCCCCCGTCTGACCCGCATCGCCGACGATGGTCTGCGCGTCGCCGCCGGTCGAGACCGCCATGTAGTGAAAGCCGCTCGCGTCCCGCGTGGCTGCGATTGCCCGCTGGTAGAGCGCCCTCGCCTCGGCGGCGCCGGACGTGGTGCCGGGCGCTGCGGTCGGCGCGCCGGAGGACTGCTGGTTCCCCTGAACGTGACGGACGAGGAGGACTCCGCCGACCCCGATCCCAGCCGCGACGATCCCGGTGGCGACGAAGAGAGCGATCGCCGCCGGCACTCTCGAGCCGCGCTTGGGCGGGAGGGTCGCCGGCGCAGGTGGCCAGGCCGGTGGCTGCGGGGGGAACGCCCAGCGGTCATCGTTCATGGCACACCATGGTGAACGTTCGCGCCTTTCTAATCGCTTGCATGAGCACGGCTGAGCTGGATACTAGTGGAGGACCAAGCGCACGCCGCGACGAAGGAGATGGCCATGAGTGACGCTGCGATGGAGATCGTCTTCGACCATTTCCATGCCAGGCGCCGGCGCGATCTCGACGCGATCGAGGCCGGACTCGATCCTGACGTCGTGCACCAGGGGGTCCTCCCCGACCTTGTCTGCAACGGCCGCCAGGCTATGCTGGAGCGGATCGGCGATTCGTTCGCCGGTCACGACACCGGCGTCGAGCGGCTGGAACTGAACGCGGCCGGCGAGAACGTCGTGGTCGGTATCGCCGGCCCTCGCTTCCGCGAGATCCCGTTCCTCCACGGGGAGATCTTCATGGTCTTCACCGTGCGCGGGGGAACGATCGCCCGTATCGACGATTACCCGACCCGCCATGCGGCCTTCCTGGCCGCCGAGGCGCCCGCGCCCACCCCGGCCTGACTGCGGATCTCAGCCGGGATCGGAGCTCGACGGACCCCCTGATGGTGAGGCGGGCGCCGGGTCGGGAGGCGGCGCCGTTGGTGCAGGCGTCGGCGCAGCCGGCTCTTCGGGCGCTGTCGCGTGCCGCACCGCATCGCGAGTTTCGGCCGAAGCCTTCCTGAACTCGCGAATGCCGCGGCCCATCGCGGCGCCGACGTCGGGCAGTTTTCCTGGTCCCCAGATGATCAGGATGATCACCAGCACGATGATGATTTCGGGGAGATGTCCGCCGATATCCATTCCGCTCCTCAGTCTACCTCGCAGTTGCGACGCGAATGCAGCGTCTGGAGTGTCGAAAGCCGTATTCGTGCTGTGCAATCGACAAATACGTCGAAATGGGGTTGACCGTTCGGAGCATGCCTGTTACGGTCGGGAACCGGTCGAATCCAGTTCGCGTCCAACTCACGGAGGCCCTTGTTGCTCGCTCGCCGCGTGTCCCTCGTCGCCGCTGCCGGCACGATCGCACTGCTGGTGGCCGGCGCCCCGTTCAGCCAAGGGAAGGTCCTCGCCGATCAGTTTACCCAGCAGATCCAATCGCTTTCAGCGCAGGCGGGCGCGCTGAATCGAGCCATCGCGTCCCTGAGTAGCGCGAGCTCAGCAGCACTCGGTGACGCGCTTGCATCCTCGCAAGCGATCGCCCACACGCAGCTTGAACTCGCACAGGCGCAGTCGCAGCTCGACCAGGCGAACAAGAACCTCGCCAACACCAGCGCACAGCTGCAGATCGTGCACAGTGAATACGCGGCCGACCAGGGCCAGCTGGCGCAAATCCTCAAGCATGTGTACGAGCTCACCGACGACGGCTCGGTCACCGCAATCCTCGTCGACAGCAAGAGCTTCATCGATGCGATGGACGCGCTGACGAGTGCGGATCAGGTGAGCGCTCGCGTGCAGCAGCTGGTGACGCAGATCCAGGGAAAGCGCGACCAGCTCGATGCGTTGCAGAAACAGCAGGTGCAGGACCAGCAACACGCGGATGCGCTGGTCGGCAGTCTCCAGACACTGGCCGCGCAGCAGCAGACCGAGGAGGTCGCCTACCGCCAGCAGGCGTCATCGCTGAAGGGCAAGGCCGCGAGCCTGCTCGCCCAGCTGCAAGGCGTGCAATCGAGAATCGTGGAGGTTCGTCGCGAGCAGGAAGCTGCGGCAGCCGCCGCCGCCGCGGCGGCGGGCGCAGGAGCGGCACACGTCGTCGGGAATGCGCTGCGCCCGTTTGCGTTCGGTCCGCGTATGGATGACTACCCATGGGGACAGTGCACCTGGTACGTGGCGTCGCTGCGCAACGTCTACTGGAGCGGCGACGCCTGGGAATGGGCGAGCTCGGCGCGCGCATACGGTCAGCCCGAGGGGATGCGGCCGCGCGTTGGAAGCCTCGTGGTGTTCGGGCCGGGCCATGGGTACAGCCAGTTCGGACACGTCGCCTATGTCGTCTCCGTCCAGGGTCCGACCAATTTCGCGGTTGATGAGGCGAATATGCTCGGTCTTGGTGTCGTCGATCAGCGCCACGTCGGGTCGCTCTACGACGTGGAGACATTCATCTACTGATTTCGGGCCCGGGCAGGGGCTGCCGGGCACAAGCTTCCCGTCAAGGCTGAGGTTCGCAAGGCGCTCGGCAAAGAGGCAGGCGCCTCGGTGACGGTGCGTCTGCAGGAGCGACTCGAGGGTTAGGCGATTCGGCACGCCTCCTGGATCGGGGGCCGGGCGGTGATCGACTCGCACACGCATATCCTTCGGAGCCGGATCCGAGCATATGCAAGCGAGCACACACCAGCGACGCACCCCCGCCGCCAGCGGTCTGCTGTACGGGCTCAGCGCGTACGTGTTGTGGGGACTCTTCCCCCTGTTCTGGCCACTGCTCGAGCCCGCAAATCCGCTCGAGATCCTCGCCTGCCGAATCGTGTTCTGCTTCGTGGTGATCGCCGTGTTGCTGGCGGCGCGCCACGAGCTTGCGGGCATGCGCCGCCTGGATCGCGGCACGGTGCTGCGTCTCTGCGCCGCCGGGATCGCCGTCGCGATCAACTGGGGCGTGTACGTCTGGGGCGTCAACAACGGACACGTCATCGAGACGAGCCTCGGGTACTTCATCACCCCGCTGGTGACGATCGCTCTCGGGGTCGTGATCCTGCATGAGCGACTCCGCGCGGTGCAGTGGACGGCGGTTGGCTTGGGAGTCGTCGCGGTCGTGGTCTTGAGCGTGGACTACGGGCGGCCGCCCTGGATCGCGCTCGCCCTGGCGTGCTCATTCGGCACCTACGGCTTCCTCAAGAAAGGGGTCCGGGCCTCACCACCGGAGGGCCTGCTCATCGAAGGGGCCGTCACCAGCGTCCCGGCATTGATCATTCTCGCCGCGCTCGCCCTCGCCGGCCAGGCCACGTTCGTCGGACACGCGGCGGGCGCCGGTCACATCCTGTTGCTCATCGCGGCCGGACCGGTCACGGCGGTGCCGCTGCTGTTCTTCGCGGGCGCTGCGACCAGGCTGCCGCTATCGACGATGGGACTGCTCCAGTACGTGACCCCGGTCATGCAGTTCGCCATCGGCCTGTTGATCCTTCGTGAGAGCACCTCGTTCGCCCTGCTCTGCGGGTTCTCCCTCGTGTGGATCGCGCTCGCGATCCTCGGCTTCGACGGCGTGCGCCACCGCCAGCGGACTCCCGCCCCGGCAGCTGCGTAGGAGCCGGCTGCGCCCTTGCGCCCCGGAATCGGCCGCCGCGAGCCTCCGAGGGCGCAGCACTGCGGGGCAGGCGAGGCAATCTGGCTCGAGACCCGGTTTCAAGCCAATCTTCGATCAACTTATTGGTTGTTTATTGAGCCACCAATAAGGTCAGTAAGTTCAGTAAACCTTCATAAGCTACTGTAAGCTCCGTTGAACCGATGGATGAGCTGACCAATCCATACCGCCCGGGGGCGGGCACTCCCCCACCCGCGCTGACCGGGCGTGACGAGCTCATCAACCGATTCGGGATCGCATTTCGCCGCGCCGTCGCCGGGCGACCTGGGAAGAGCCTGCTCATGATCGGGTTGCGCGGAGCGGGCAAGACGGTCCTTTTGAACCGCTTCGCCGAGATCGCCGAACAGGAGGGTTTCCGGGTCGGCTTGATCGAAGCGCCGGAGCACGGCCACTTTCCGACGCTCCTGGCATCCCGGCTCCGCCGCATCCTCCTTCCCCTGAGCAGCAACGTCGTCTCGACGGCGGTGACCCGCGCGCTGCGCGTGCTCAAAACCTTCACCCTGCAGCTTCCGGACGGGACACGCGTCTCCATCGACGTCGAGGCACTCCGCGGGGTCGCCGACTCCGGCAACCTCGCAGACGATGTCACCGACCTGCTCGTCGCGTGCGGCGAGGCGGCGCGGGACCGCGGGACCGGCATCGTGCTGGCTGTCGATGAACTCCAATATGTGCGGCCCGAAGAGCTCTCGGCTCTGATCGTCGCGATCCACCGGACCAATCAACTCAACCTGCCGGTCATCCTCACCGGCGCTGGGCTGCCCCAGCTGCGCGCGCTCGCCGGCGAGGCCAAGTCGTATGCCGAGCGCCTCTTCGACTTCCCTGAGATCGGGTCGCTCAATGCCGCTGACGCCGCGACGGCACTCGAGGTCCCCGCAGAGGAGAGTGGCGCGTCAATCGAGAGCGACGCGCTGGACATCATGGTGGAACGATCCCACGGCTACCCGTACTTCCTCCAGGAATGGGGCTACCACGTCTGGAATACGGCTGCGCAGAGCCCGATCACCGTCGATGACGTCGACCGCGCAGCCCCGCGAGTTCAAGCCCAACTTGACCAGAACTTCTTCCTGGTCCGTCTCGACCGGCTCACGCCTCGCGAGCGTGAGTACCTGGTCGCGATGGCATCGCTCGGCCCGGGGCCGCACCGCTCGGGGGACATCGCCGCGGCGCTCGGCGTGCGCGTCGAGTCCGTCGCCCCACGCCGCTCCGCGCTCATCGCCAAGGGCATCATCTACAGCCCTGCGCATGGGGACGCCGCGTTCACGGTCCCGCTCTTCGACGAATTCCTCAAGCGAATGGAACTGCAGCTCTGAGGGACGCCGCTCGCATCGACTGCCGGTCACGGTAGCCTTGGCGCCCCTGTGGATACGGTTCTGCGCATCGGCAACGCCTCCGGCTTTTACGGCGACCGTTTTGCGGCGTTCCGCGAGATGCTCGAGGGCGGTCAGCTCGACGTCCTCACCGGCGATTACCTCGCCGAGCTCACGATGCTGATCCTCGGGCGCCAGCGCCTCCAGCATCCCGAGCGCGGCTACGCCGGCACATTCCTCCGCCAGATGGAGGACTGCCTCGGCCTGGCCCTCGAACGTGGCGTCACGATCGTCGCCAATGCCGGCGGCCTCAACCCGGCCGGCCTCGCGTCGGCCCTGCGCGAGCTGGCGGAGCGTCTGGGCCTCCACGCCGCGATCGCATTCGTTGAAGGCGACGACGTGACCGCCCGCGCTTCCGAACTCGGCCTCGGCACCCCGTTGACCGCCAACGCATACCTCGGCGCCTGGGGCATCGCAGAGTGCCTCCGCTCGGGTGCCGATGTCATCGTCACCGGGCGGGTCACCGACGCGAGCCTGGTGATCGGCCCCGCGGCAGCGCACTTCGGCTGGCAGCGGGACAGTTGGGATGCGCTCGCGGGGGCGACGGTCGCGGGTCATGTCCTCGAATGTGGTGCGCAGGCGACTGGCGGCAACTACAGCTTCTTCAACGAGCATGACGTCCGCCACCCGGGGTTTCCGATCGCCGAAGTCCATCCCGACGGCACCAGCGTGATCACCAAGCACCCGGGAACCGGCGGGGCGGTCACCGTCGAGACGGTCACGGCGCAGCTGCTCTACGAGATCGACACGCCCCGATACCTCGGACCAGACGTGGTGACTCGCTTCGACACCATCACCCTCGCCGCGGACGGCACCGACAGGGTGCGCATCTCCGGCGCGCGCGGTGAGCCGCCACCACCGACTCTCAAGGTGTGCTGCAACACGCTGAGCGGGTACCGGAACTCCGTGACCTTCGTCCTCTGTGGTCCGGACATCGACGCCAAGGCGGCGCTGGTTCGCGAGCAGATGGATGCTGCGTTTGACGGCGCTCCGCCGGCTCAGATCCGCTGGACACTCGCGCGAACGGACCACGAGGATGCGGATGAGGAGGAGATTGCGAGCGCCTTCCTGCACTGCATGGTCCGCGATGCAGACCCGGTGGTCGCGGGCCGCGCCTTCAGCGCACGCGCGGTCGAGATCGGCCTCAGCAGCTACCCGGGCTTTCACCTCACCGCTCCACCCGGTGACGCGTCGCCAGTGGGCGTTTACCATCCCGGCTTCATTGCGTGCGACGCGGTCGACCACGTCGCGGTGCTCCACGATGGGTCGCGCATCCCGATTGCACCGGCACGTACGACGCAACGGGTTGCCGCCGACCCCGCGAACACGCCCGGGCCACCGCCGCCGCCGCAAGCGACGCAGACGCGCACGCGCCGCGCTCCCCTTGGCCGGGTCGCCGGAGCGCGGAGCGGCGACAAGGGCGGTGATGCAAACCTGGGCGTCTGGGCCCGCAGCGACGCGTCGTGGAGCTGGCTCGCACACACCCTCACCGTCGACGAGCTCCGGCGACTCCTGCCCGAGACAGCGGCATATCCGGTGCAGCGCCATGTGTTCGCCAACCTCCACGCCCTGAACTTCGTGATCGCGGGCATGCTCGGCGAAGGCGTCGCGTCGTCGACGCGTTTCGACCCGCAGGCCAAGGCGCTCGGCGAGTGGCTTCGGTCGCGCACCATCGACATACCCGAGGACCTCCTATGACAGACACCGAGCTCGTCCACGTCGCCATCGACGGGGGCATCGCAACCATCACGCTTGATTCACCACACAATCGCAACGCGCTCTCGCACCAGCTCGTGGCAGAGCTCACCGACCGGCTGCACGTCGCCGCGGCGGCTCCGGACCTTCGGGCTGTGGTGCTCACGCACACCGGCACCACGTTCTGCGCCGGCGCCGATCTGTCCGAGGCCTCGACCGGGCCGATGACCGGCACAGCGAGCGGCCTGCTCGCGCTCCTGCGCCTGATCGTGGAGACGCCCCAGCCGGTTATTGCCAGCATCGACGGTAACGTCCGGGCCGGGGGCGTCGGCCTGCTCGGCGCGTGCGACATCGTGGTCGCGGGCCCGCGGAGCAGCTTTGCCATCACCGAAGCGCGGCTCGGGCTCGCCGCGGCGGTCATCTCCGTGACCGTCCTGCCCCGCCTCGACGAGCGGTCCGCCGCACGGTACTACCTGACCGGCGCGACCTTCGACGCCGCTGAGGCGCAGCGCATCGGCCTGGTGACCATCGCCACCGACGACCTCGACGGCGCGGTGGCAACGCTCACCGCGGATCTGCGCAAAGCGTCCCCCCAGGGACTGGTTGCATCCAAGCGCCTGGCGAACCGCGAGGTCCGAGAGGCGATCGAGCGCCACGGCGAGGAGATGGTCGAGCTGTCCGCACGGCTCTTCGCGTCGGAGGAGGCGCACGAGGGGATGACCGCATTCCTCGAGCGGCGGGCACCCCGGTGGTCGGCCTGACCAGACCCACCGGGGCCGGGGACATAATCCCCCCGGTGACCAGCGAAGCGTGGGGATCGCAGCCGACCTCCTCAACGTCCGGCGTGAGTCCCTCCGCCGCCCTCCGGCACATCCTGCTCTGGGCTTCGCGGCGCGGTCAGATCAAGCGAGCGGTGACGTCGGCCCCGGTGACCCGCGACGTCGTCCGCAGGTTCGTCGCCGGCGAGACCATCGAGGATGCGGTCGCGGTAACCCGTGCCCTCACTGGGGAGGGCCTCACGGTGTCGCTCGATCACCTCGGCGAGGACACCCTCGACGCCAGGACGGCACGCGCGGCCGTGGCGGCGTATTGCTCGCTCGCCGGTCGTCTCGCCGATGAGGGGCTGGCGCCGATGGCGGAGATGTCGGTGAAGCTGTCCGCGGTGGGCCAGGCACTCGACGAATCCCTGGCGTTGGACAACGCCCGCCTGATCTGTGAGGCAGCGCGTTCAGCCGGATCGTCGGTGACGATCGACATGGAGGACCACACAACCACCGACTCGACCCTGCGGGTGGTAAGCCTGATCCGCCAGGACTTCCCCTCGACCGGCGCAGTGCTCCAGGCCTCGCTCCACAGAACCGAGGACGACTGCCGGGCGCTGGGGGTGCCCGGGTCGCGTGTCCGTCTCTGCAAGGGCGCGTACCAGGAACCCGCGTCGCTCGCGTGGCAGCGCCCTGACGACATTCGCCACGCGTACCTGCGGTGCCTGTCCATCCTGATCGGAGGTAGCGCGCTCCCGATGGCCGCGACCCACGACCCGAAGCTCGTCGAGGCCGCCGGCCGTCTCGTCAGCGACATCGGGGGTCCGGGGTTCCGGCACGAGTACCAGATGCTATTCGGCATTCGTCCCGACGAGCAGCGCCGCCTCGTCGCCGCCGGAGAGGCGGTGCGTGTCTACGTGCCGTTCGGGGTGCAGTGGTATGGGTATCTCATGCGCCGCATGGCCGAGCGACCGGCCAACACCGCCCTTTTCCTGCGCGCGCTCGTGAGCAGGAACTGATGGCCAAAGAGATGGCAGGAAGGCGAGTCGTCGTCACCGGCGGGGCCGGCTTCATCGGGGTTCACAGCGTCGAGGCGCTCCACGCCGCCGGAGCCGACGTGCTGGTCATCGACGACCTTCGTCACGCCTCGTACCGACCGCTCCCGGGCAAAGCCCGCCTGGAGGCTACCGACGTCGCAGGACCCGCGGCGCGCGCGGCCGTCGAGTCCTGGCGGCCCCACGCCATCCTGCACCTCGCCGCCCAGGGCGGCGTCAATCGATCGTGGCGCGAGCCCGCGGCCGACGCGCACATCAATGTGCTCGGGACCGTGAACATCCTTGCCGCGGCGATTGCCGCCGGGTGCCGGCGAGTGGTGGTGGCGTCATCAGGCGGCGCCCTCTACGGTGCCGCAACTCGCCTGCCCACGCCGGAGGACGAGCCTGCGCAGCCCCGGTCGCCATACGGCACGGCCAAGCTGAGCATCGAGTACTACCTCGGCCACTTCACGCGTGCGGGCATGCTGGACGCCCTCGCGTTGCGCTACGGGAACGTCTACGGTCCGGGCCAGGATGGGACCGGCGAGGCGGGCGTGGTGGCGATCTCGAGCCACCGGCTCCTCGACGGCAAAGCGCCCGTCGTCCGCGGCGATGGTGCCCAGACGCGCGATTTCACGTACGTCGGCGACATCGTGGCCGCGAACCTGCTCGGCCTGGCCTCGGACATCGTTGGCGCGGTCAACATCGGCACCGGTCGGGAAACGGCGATCGGTGACCTCGTCCGCCGGCTCTGTGAGCTCGCGGGCTTTCACGGAGCGCCCGAACGTGAGCCGCTCCCGTCCGGGGAGGTGGCACGCAGCGCGCTCGACAACTCGCGTGCGGCCGAGCGCCTTGGATGGGCGCCTGCTGTGAGCCTCGCCGACGGGCTGGCTCGAACCCTCGAAAGCTTTCGCGCCCAGGTCCGCTGATCAGGCGGCCGTGTGTGCCGCGGTGATCAGGCCTGACACGTCCAGCAGGAGCGCGACGGCGACCAGACCCACGATGGCCGAGCCACGCACGACTGAGAGGCGACCGGTCCTGCGCCATGCGATCGTCCACGCGGTGATGGGCGCGGCCGCTGCAGCCGCGACGAGGAGATAGCGCGCCTGCGGCTGGAGGTCAAAGCTGGCCGAGTTCAGGACCGACTGCACAGCGGCGACGATCAGCACCACGAGGAGGAGGATCGCGACCTGGCGGCGCCCTCGATCCCATCGTGCCCAGGAGCGGAACACGGCGACGCACGCCGCGATGGTGATCACCACGATCATCGCCACAGCGACGGTGCTCGGCAGTGGTCGACTCCCGAGGATCGAGATCGCGACGAAGTGAGCGCCATTGCCGTACATGCCGACGATGCTCAGCGCCGTGGCGGCGATATACCCGCGAACTTGCGAGAGCGAGTCGAACACCTGCCGCTGAGCGGTGATCGGATGCAACGGGGGCAGGGGGCTCCCGAACTCCACAGCGTTGCGGACGAACCACCAGCCGGCGAGCACGATCGACGGCACCAGCAGCAACGCCGCGTGGACCGCGCGAAGCCGGCGTCCGAACCGCACGAAGACGACCACGAGGAGCAGCGCCGCGAGGATCCACACCGTCTCCTTGGCCAGCACGGCGAGCGCCACCGTCAGGCCGGACCCGAGGGCAAGCCGCGGGCTCAGACGATCGCTCTGCATCACCACCACTCCGGCGAGCACGAGCAGCGCACCGGCGAGCCACGCGAGGTTGTCGTCGTTGATCGCGCCGGCCAGGTATTGGGCCTCGGGAAGGAGCGCGACCAGCGCGGCGGCGCCGGCGGCCAGCGCCGGCCGGAGCGGGAAGAGGCGGCGCGCCACCGCATAGACGGTGAGAATCGTGAGCACGCCGAGGACCACCGACACCAACCTGATCAGACGAGCATCGTCCCCGGTGAGCTTGGCGACGATCGCCCCCAGCAGGTAGTAGAGCGGTGGCTGCTGGCGCTCGGGCTCGCCGGCCGGCGGCAGGCGTAGGTGGTCGGCGATGCCGTTGATGTAATGCAGATGCGAGAGCTCGTCGGGTGACGCGCCAATCGGTGTGACCCGGGTGTATGCGACCGCGAATCCGGCGAACACGGCCAACGCCGCACCAAGCAACCATCGGTCGAGGTGGTGCCACTCAACGCGCGCTGGGAACCCGGGCGAGCTCACGGCAGGTGTTTCGCCCTGTCGGCCCGGACCCACACGGTGTTCGGGTAGCTGTGGTACTCGTCAACGTACTCGCCGCCGGCCAGCAGGGTGCCGATCTCGGGGTAGAGCGCCTGAGCAACCGAGTCGACAACGATCACCACCGGACGCTTGCTGGCCACGTACACCTCGACCGGACCGCCGAACCCGAGGAGCACCTCGTCGTTGTAAATGGGCGGAGTTGGCATGTCGATCTGCAGGTCGGCGAGCGCATAGACCCATGCGTCATACGACCAGACCACGGCGGTCTCGCCCTTCAGCCCATTCGCGGCAATCCAGGCAGCGGCGTCTGCGTCCCCCTTCACCCGGTAGTCGAAGTCGTTGAGCCATGTGGTGCGCCATGTCGAGTCGAACGCGGCGGCGACGGCGCCGCCGTAGTAGCCGCTGAGGGTGTGCGAGTTGGTCGCCGATGGTGGGATCGGCAGCCAGTCGATGCCGGCGACCTTCGCCGTCAGGATGGCGATCACGAGACCGCCGATCTGGAGCCCCGGCCCGACGAGCGAACGCCGGCCACCGGCGTGGAACCGGCTCGCCGACGGCACCGAGATCCCGACCACGAGCAACGTGAGCGGTGCCACCGCGGGTGCGAGGAAGTGTGGATAAGGTTGCCCGGCGACGGCCGTGACCACCAGGGTCGCGCCGGCCCAGAGCGCGAGCACCGAGTCCACACGCGGACGGTGGCGGTTGGCGATCGCCCCGACGGCGATCAGCAGCCCGGCACCGAGAGCCAGGCCGAAATGCGCGACCCCGCCGACAGCGCTGGTGGGAAGCGCTTTCTGCGTGTAGCTCACGTAGAAGCCGGCGAGTGCGAAGGCGACCGTGCCGGCGCCGGCGGTGATGATGGCGGCGGACAGCCACGCAACCGTGATCGCGGCCACGGTGCCGAGGAAGATGAAGGCGTCGCGGCGGAGCAGCCTCGGCGCGAGGAGCATCGCGAAGAAGAACGCCGAGGTTTCCGCGACCGCGGTCTGCTGGAACGAGATCGCGGCCGCCATCAGCACCCCGACCGCGAACGGCCAGCGCGGGATGCTCCGCGGGCCGTCGGTGGGATCGCCGCGGCGGATCCGGACGAGGACGATGGCACCGGCCCAGGCAAGTGGCGCGATCATCAGGCTCTCCGGAACAGCCAGCTCGGCGTCGACGAGTGGGAGACCGAGGATCACCCCGGCGATCAGCCCGGCGAGCAGCGCACGCCGTGGCGTGTACAGACGTCCGGCGGCCCAGACGATTGCGGCGACCGCGGCGAGGCCGGAGATGAGCGTCAGCACGTGCAGCCCGATCTCGCTCGACCCGAAGAGTTGCACCTCCAAAGCGATCGTCCAGAGCATTCCGGGCGGCTTGTTGTTCCAGGTTTGCGAGTACAGGACCTTGCCCTTGAGCAGCTCCCGGGCGACGTTGACGTAGCCCGCCTCGTCCGTGTACCAGTGCGGCTCCATGAGCGACGGGAGGCGGAGGACCACCAGCGTGGCCAGTCCTGGGATCGCGGCTCTGCGCACCTAGACTCGCTCCCGGCGGGCGCCCTCCGGTCGCCAGCTCATCGCCAGTGAGATACGAAGGCGGATGACATCGCGGACCGCGCGGGCAACGGGGATCAGACGTCCACCGGAACGGCGCCCCGCGAGGCGGGGAAGATGCTCGACCTGCATCTGGATCACCCGGAAACCGAGCCGGTGGGCCTTGAAGAACATCTCGGGATTGAACACCGCCGAGCGGGCTCGGATCGGGGTCACCCCATTCCAGACCTCGCGCGTGAAGGTCTTGAGCCCGCAGTCGAAGTCCTGTTCGCGGATCCCGAACGCGATCCGGACCACGCGGTTGTAGACCCCGCTCACGAAGGAGCGATACCACGGGTCGGCGCGTCGCTTGCGGATGCCTGCGACCATGTCCGCGTGATCGAGCGCCGCGATCAGGCGCCCCAGATCCCGCGGGTCGAACTGGCCGTCGCCATCCATGAACGCGAGCACCTTGCCGCGCGAGGCTCGAAGCCCGTCGCAGACCGTGACCGCGTAGCCGCGCTGGTGCGTGTGGGTTACGACCGTGAGGTTCCTCGCGGCCTCCCCCATCGCAGTGCGCGCGGCACCGACGGTGTCATCGTGGCTGGCGTCGTCGACGAGCACGATCTCGTAAGTACGTCCGCCCTCGGCGAGCACTCCCATGACGTCCTGGAGGACGCGGCCGATGTTCTCCGCCTCGTTGTGAGCCGGGATCGTCAGGCTGACGTCGACCTCGGGTAGCGCCACCGGCGCTACGCCACCGTCTCCGCTGCTGGAGCCGCGACCTGCGCCTTACCGGTTGCCGTCCGGGAACGACCGGTGGTCCATTCGACGTCCGACACGCCGACCTGGGAGAGGTCGACCCGATCGATGTGCGCCTCAACAGCCTCGATGACCGTGTCGATCAGCGTGCTGCGCAGCTTGTGCGCCTCGAGCCCGAGGTCGACGAGCAACTGGTGCTTGGCGTTGTAGAAGTGTGTGTCCTTCTCGAAACGCGGATTCGGCGTGTGGTCGATGACGGTCTCACCACCATGCGCGGCGCGCGCGTCGCGTACCAGCGCGGCGAGTTGCAGCACCGAGAACTGCTCGGTGAACTGGTTGAAGACGCGGAACTCTCCCGGCTTGGCTGGATGCTCGATGCTCAGCTGCACACAGGCCATGGTGTCGCGGATATCAAGGAACCCGCGTGTCTGGCCGCCACTGCCGTAGACGGTGAGCGGCTTGCCGATCGCAGACTGCACGATGAAGCGGTTGAGCACCGTTCCCCAGATGCCGTCGTAATCAAAGCGAGTCGCGAGCTCGGGATGCAGCCCGGTCTCCGGCGTGCTGCAGCCGTACACGACGCCCTGGTTGAGATCGGTGGCGGCGAGCCCCCAGGCCCGGCACACGAAATGGATGTTGTGACTGTCGTGCACCTTGGACAGGTGGTAGAAGCTCCCGGGAAGCTTCGGATACGGCAGCGTGTCGGTCCTGCCGTTGTGCTCGATGGTGATGAAGCCTTCCTCGATGTCGATGTTCGGCGTGCCGTACTCGCCCATGGTGCCGAGCTTCACGAGGTGGCACTCAGGCGCATGCTCATGCAACGCGAAGAGCAGGTTGAGCGTGCCCGCAACGTTGTTGAGCTGAGTCAAGACCGCGTGCTCGCGGTCGATCATCGAGAATGGGGCGGAGCGCTGCTCGGCGAAATGCACCACCGAGTCGGGCTTCGTCGATGCGATCAACTCCGAAAGCGCGTCGGCGTCGGTGAGGTCGACGAGGCGCCATTCGATGTCGTTGCCGCCCTGCTCCCGCCAGCGCTCGACGCGTCGCTCCATCGTCGAGATCGGTATGAGCGACGAGGTGCCGCACTCAAGGTCCCAGCGACGGCGAACGAGATTGTCCACCGCGATCACGCGGTAGCCCTGCTTGGACAGGTGCATCGCCTGCGGCCAGCCGAGATAGCCGTCCGCGCCGAGCACGATCACCGTTCTGTTGCGCATGCAAGAGGCTCCTGGGAGTGTTGGGACCCTGCGACCTTCAGGAAGAAGACCTTTCAAAGGGGTTATGACCTGGGATTATGCCTACACCATCCCCCGACTGGCCACATCCCGCCATCAATGGCCACATGAAATTCGAACCATGAGCGTAGCCGAATCGGACGGTAGATCGACCCCCAGGCGGACAAAAGAGCGACAATCACCTTTCGTGTCGATCTCGGGTTCTGCTCGCCGTGGGCGTCTGCTCCGGGCGGCGATCACCAGCGTCGTCACAGTTCTCGTTCTGCTGCTCGCCTGGCGGCTCCTCGGCGGCCACAACGTCCGATGGCAGGGCATCAGCCCGTCGGTCGGATCGATCACTCTGGCAGCGTTCGGCGCCGCCTGCTTCCTGCTGGGGAGGGCCTGGCGTTTTGCGGCGCTGCTGCCGAGGCGTGAGGGCAGCGCCCGCGAGTTGCTCGGAGCGACCGCCGCATCCTGGGGCGCCGGCCTGCTGCTTCCCGGTCCGTCGGCGGACGTGACCTTCGTCGCCCTGGCGCGGACGCGATTCTCGGTCGGCGTCGCACGCGGATCCGGCAGCGCCATCGTGGCCAGGATCCTGGATGTCGTCAGCCTCTCGCTGGTCGCGGTGGTGGCCTCGTTCTTCACGGTGACCGCCGAGCCCACCGCAGTCATCCTCGCCGCAGCCGGTGCCTTCGTGCTCGGCCTCGGTGTCCTGCTCTCCCTGATCATCCCCGGGCCGCGGACTCTGGTAACTCGCCTTGCGGGGCGGATCCCGAGGCTCGCGCCGCTCGCCGTACGGGCGGAGGCGGAGTTGGACGAGCTCAACAGTCGCGCGCGATGGGCCAACCTGGTCGGAAGCACGATCTTCTGCCGGCTCGCAACCGCCGTGCAGTACGCGGCACTGATGAGCATGGTCGGTCTGCATCTCGGGTTCTGGCAGACATGGTTCGTGCTCTCGATCCGCACGCTGCTCCTGACCATCCCGATCCAGGGCATCGCCGGCATCGGCACCGGGCAGGCATGGTGGGCTGGAGCACTCCTGCTCGAGGGTGTGAGCGGCGGTCTCGCCGTCGGAGCCGGTCTGACCCTGCAGGCGATCGATCTCGCAGTCTCCCTCCCCGTCGCTGGGATCGCGAGTGCGCTGCTCATCCGGCGCCACAGGGAGCCCGCGGAGCCGGAGGCCGGTGAGAACCCGGGCGTGGACGTTGTGGGTGCGCCCTCGCCGCCGTCGCGCGAGCCGCTCCAAGTCGCCTGAGACCGCCAACGCACCACACCACCATCTGGAGGCGCATCCATGCCCCTGATCGATCGCGACGGTGAGTACGACGTCGTCGTCATCGGAGCCGGCTCGACTGGCGAGAACGTCGCCGGCCGGGCCGTGAGAGGCGGGCTGAGCTGCGCGATCGTCGAGAACGAGCTGGTCGGCGGCGACTGTTCGTACTGGGCCTGCATGCCGAGCAAGGCACTGCTCCGCAGCGGTCAGGCGCTGCGCGCGGCGCTGGCCGTTGATGGCGCCCGGCAGGCGGTCACCGGCACCATCGACAGCGCGGCGGTCCTGCGCCGGCGCGACAGCTTCACCTCGCACTGGAAGGACGATGGTCAGGTGCGGTGGCTCGATGCGGAGCACATCGACCTTGCCCGTGGGCGCGGAAGGCTCGACGGCGAGCGTCGTGTCTCGGTCACCCCACCGGAAGGTCCGGCCTTCACCCTCACCGCACGCACGGCGGTCGCCATTTGCACCGGCAGCAAGGCGTCGATCCCACCGATTCCGGGCATCGAGTCCGCGCAGCCCTGGACCAGCCGCGAAGCGACCAGCGCGCAGGCGGTCCCGCGCCGGTTGGTCGTCATCGGCGGCGGCGTGGTCGCCTGCGAGATGGCTGACGCGTGGCGGACGCTTGGGAGCGAGGAGGTGACGGTCATCGCTCGTGAGGACCGGCTCCTCCTCAACTGCGAGGCGTTCGCGGGTGAGGCTGTCCGGGCTTCGTTCCAGCAGCGGGGCATCGACGTCATCCTCAACACCGTCACCGAGCGGGTCACGCGCAGCGCTGACGGCGTGGTCACGGTCACCTTGGCCGGGGGGCGAGACGTCAGCGGCGATCAGCTCCTGGTGGCCACGGGTAGGGCTCCCCGGACCGATGACATCGGCCTCGATACGGTGGGACTCCGCCCCGGGGCGTGGCTCAACGTCGATGACTCATGCCGCGTCGATGGGGGCGGTGACTGGCTCTACGCGGCCGGTGACCTGAACCACCGGGCGCTGCTCACCCACATGGGGAAATACCAGGGGCGCGCGTGTGGCGACGCGATCGTGGCCCGTTCGAAGGGCGAGCTGACCGGCGATCCGCCGGCCTGGTCCCACTACGCCGCGACCGCCGACCATGCCGCCGTGCCCCAGGTGATCTTCACCGATCCTGAGGTGGCGGCCGTCGGTCTGACCCACGCCGGGGCGGTGGCCGCGGGACTGCGGGTTCGCGCCGTCGATTACGAGATCGGCGACGTCGCAGGTGCCGGCCTGATCGCCGACGGCTACACCGGCCACGCACGGATGATCGTCGACGAGGACCGCAAGGTCATCGTGGGAGTGACCTTCACCGGGCCCGGCGTCGGCGATCTGATCCACGCGGCGACCGTCGCGGTGGTCGGCGAGGTGCAGCTCGACCGCCTCTGGCACGCCGTCCCGTCGTATCCGACGGTGAGCGAGATCTGGCTCCGCCTGCTCGAGACCTACGGGTTGTAGGTCAGTTGCCGATGTGGTTCGCGGGAACAGCGCCCATCCGGCCGGCCTGGTAGTCCGCGAGCGCTTGCGCGATCTCCGCGTGGGTGTTCATCACAAACGGGCCGTAGTGGGCCACAGGTTCGCGAATCGGCCGGCCACCGAGGATGAGCAGGTCGAGGTTGGGATGGCGGCTCTCCTGATGGGTCCCGCCGGTGGCCGTGATGACATCGCCGGCACCGAGGGCGGCGAGCTGGCCCGACTGGATCGGCCGGAGCTCCTCACCGACTGTACCGCTGCCCGCAAGAACGTAGATCAGCGCATTGAAGTCACGCGGCCAGGGCAGCACCAGGCGCGCGCCCGGGCTGACCGTCACATGGGCTAGTGAGATCGGCGTGTAGGTGACGCCGGGTCCGCGATGCCCCGCGACCTCACCGGCGATGACCCGCAGCAGCGCGCCACCGTCGTAGGAGGTGAGCAGCGCGACGTTGCCGGCGCGGATGTCCTGATACCGGGCGGGAACCCACTTCTGCGCCGCGGGCAGATTGACCCACAGCTGGAAGCCGTGGAAGAGACCGCCGCTGGCGATCAACTCCTCGGGTGGACGCTCGATGTGCAGAATGCCCGCGCCGGCGGTCATCCACTGAGTGTCGCCGTTGGTGATCAGCCCGCCCCCACCGTTCGAGTCCTGGTGCTGGAACGTGCCGTCGATCATGTACGTGACCGTCTCGAAGCCGCGATGCGGATGCCACGGCGTGCCCTTGGGTTCGCCGGGCGCGTACTCCACCTCACCCATCTGATCCATGTGGATGAACGGATCGATCAGCGCGGGGTCCGTCCCCGCGAACGCGCGGCGCACCGGGAAGCCTTCGCCCTCGAGTCCGTGGGGCGCTGTGGCGACACTGATCACCGGACGGTAGGTCGACGCGGTCGGGTCGGGTTGCGGGATGTGCGGCAGGGCGGTGATGTCGGCAACGGTCACAGCTGGCATGGCGAAATTCCTTACAGAGCAAGCGCCTTCACGGGCGCCATCACATGTTCCAGGTCCCAGCTCACGCCGGGGACGTCAATGTACAGTTCGATCTCGTTGCCATCGGGATCGGTGATGTAGAGACTGTGGGTCACGGTGTGATCGCTCATGCCGACCACGTGCACCCCGGCTTCGCGGCAGCGTCCGATCGCCTCGCGCAACTCCTCGTCGGAGTCCCCGACCTTGAGCCCAAAGTGGTACAGGCCGACGTGGCGCCCGCGCGGCAGGGGTTGCGCGTCCTCGCCAACTTCGATGAGCAGCAGCTCGTGATGCGTGCGGCCGCTGCTGAACAGCGCGACCGGGACGCGGCCGAGCGGACTGTCTTCCGCGGTCCTCAGCTGCTTCCAGCCGAGCACATCCCGATAGAAGGCGGCAGAGCGCTCGATGTCGTGCACGTACAGGACGAGGTGTCCCAGCTCCTTGACCTCCATTGCATGAAGCTTACCCGCAGCGTGTCGAGCCAAACAGGGCGGCTGCCGGTGCGCCGCGCAGCGCTGCTGAGCGAGGATGCTTCCCATGCGCGGGGTACGTCTCTCCTACCAGCAGATCATCGCGATGATCTACGTGGCCGCGATGTTCATGACCATCCTGGACGTGACCATCGTCTACGTCGCCCTCCCCTCGGTGGCCCGGAGCTTCTCAGTGAGCCCGGCCGCGACCGACGGGGTCATCGTCGGCTACCTGGTGAGCCTCGCGGTCTGGATTCCGGCCTCGGGATGGGTCGGTGACCGGTTCGGCACCAAGCGAACCTTCCTGACCGCGATCTCACTGTTCACCGTCGCCTCGGCGCTCTGCGGCCTTTCGCAGTCGGTGCTCGAACTGGTGCTCTTCCGCGTCCTGCAGGGCGCCGGCGGCGGCATGCTGACCCCGGTCGGGATGGCGATGCTCTACCGGGCCTACCCGCCGGAGCAGCGTGCGCGCGTGGCGCGCCTCCTGGTCGTCCCCACGGTGATGGCACCCGCGCTGGGTCCTCTCGTCGGTGGCGCTCTGGTCGACAGCCTCTCGTGGCGTTGGGTGTTCTTCTTGAATGTTCCGATCGGGGTGGCGGCGCTCGCCTTCAGCGCCCTCAAGCTCCGCGAGCACCGTGAGCGCGTGGGCGAGCGGTTCGACGTCGCCGGGTTCGTTCTCGCAGCCGGCGGGTTTGGGCTCTTCCTGTACGCGCTCAGCGAGGCGGCGACGCTGGGCTGGACGTCGCCGGTGATCATCGGCGCCGCAGCAGGCGGAGCCGCTCTCATCGCGCTGCTCGTTCGCGTGGAGCTGCACACCGCGGTCCCGATGATCGATCTCCGGCTGCTCCGCTACCGACTTTTCGGTGTCGCCAATCTGGCGTCGCTGTTCGCCTCGGGCGGCTTCCTCGGCCTGCTCTTCATAGCCCCGATCTGGCTGCAGACCGGACGCGGGCTGTCCGCGCTGGCGTCGGGGTCGAGCACCGCGCCCGAGGCGCTCGGCGTCCTGGTTTCGTCGCAGCTGGTCGGCCGCCTCTACCCGCGGATCGGTCCGCGCCGGCTGATCAGCGGCGGGCTCGTCGGCGTGACCGTGGCGACCTGCCTCCTGGCTGTCCTCATGGACGGAAACCTCTGGCTCTTCCGAGCCGTGATGTTCGCGATCGGCGTGGGTTGGGCGTACGTGGTGATCTCGATGAATGCGGGTGTGTTCGCCCAGGTCTCGCCCCGCGATATGGGCCGTGCGACCGCGCTCTACAACACCCAGCGGCAGCTTGCTTCGGCGCTTGGAGTCGCGACGCTGTCGACCATCATCGGCACGCAGGCGACCGCATCCAGCCTGGCCGGCAACGCCACCGTGTTTCGCGCGGCCTTCGCTGCGGCCGCCGGATTCACCTTGGTCGGGGCGATGATCGCGCTCGCGATCCGCGACCGCGACGCGGCATCGACGATGCAGCGCTCGTTACCGCCGACGACAGCCCTGACGGCCCCGTACGGACCCGAGCGGGGATCCGCTTAGCTCAGTGCGAGCAGGACTTTGCTTCGCCGGACGAGTCGGCCGTCTGGAAGCTGTGACCGCATCCGCACGTGCGCACCGCGTTCGGGTTGTGGATCGTGAACCCGCCACCCATCAGCTCGTCGACGTAGTCAATCTCGGCGCCCTGGAGGTACTGCGAGGAGTACGCGTCCACATAGACCTTGATGCCCCCATCGACGTCGACGACCTGGTCGTCTTCTTTGGGTGGATTCTCATCCAGGCCCATGCCGTACGAGAAGCCCGAGCACCCACCGGACTGGATGAAAACCCGAAGTCCGAGTGCGCGATCGGCCGGCTGGTCGGCGATGAGGCCCTTGAGCTGCTCACGGGCGGTGTCGGAGATCGTGACGATGGACGGGGAGGTGATTGCCATGACGCTGATCATCATACGTCACGCCCCCCGTGGGGAAACCTCGCCACCGCTCCGAGACCCGTCCGCGACCGCCACTCGACGGGCGACCCGATCGCCGAGCAGTCCGCGCGCATCAGGCTCGCCCGCGTGCATGCGATTTGCCACCGCTCCCAGCAGGATGAACTCGGCGAGGAAGTACAGCCAGCTCGCGAGGAGAAATACGAGCGCGAACACCGCACCGTAAGTTGACGAGCCCTTCGAGAAGTGCGTGTACACCGGCCACAGCAGTGTGAGCACCTCCATCGCCGTCCCCGCGATGACGACGCCGGGCCACAGCTCGCTCACCTTGTAGGTCCGATTGGGCACCAGGCGATAGATGGCGAGCATGAAGGCGAACCAGACCACAAGCCCGCCCACCGGCTCGAAGACCCAGATGACGCCGGGAAGCGGGATCAGCGAGATTCCGATGGCGAGAACGAGGGCCACGACGAACAGGACGGTCATCACCAGGGCCATCGCACGCTGACGCAGGAAGCTGCGCTGACGGACGCCCACCATGACCCCGAGCGAGAACTCCATGCCCGTGAAGAGGCTGCTCCCGCTCCAGAGCAGGCCGACGATGCCGACGCCGCCGAGGAGGCCCGAATGCTGCTGGACGGAATCGAACAGGTTCTTCAGCTCGGTATGCGCGTCGCTTGGGAAGAAGCCGAGGATGGCGGTGAGGGCGGTCGCCCGCGCGTTCCCGAAGCGGGTCGCAAAGCCGAGGACGGACAGCAGCCCGAGGATCAGCGGAAACATGCTCACGAAGAAATTGAACGCCATGCCCGACGCGTAGTTGCCGGCCTGACTCGCACCGAAAGCGCCGATCAACCGGCCGGGGTAGGTGTGCCCTGCCCAGGCGAGGATCGATGTGAGGGCCCGCTTCACGACGTCAGATTGACATGCCGTACCGGAAGGGGCCGCCAGCCAGCCGGCGGCGCCCGATCCTACTCCGCGGCGACTGTGCTCGCGGCCTCGGCGGCGTATCGCGGCAGGTGGACGTCATCGGACCCCGCGAAGCGCATCGCGCCGGCGACGAGGTGGTGACCGGCGACCTCGTCGATCAGCCGCAGCATCTCCTGGCAGATCTGACGGTAACTCGGATGTCCTTGCGGGGAAGTGCGCAACTCGATGAGATGCATGGCCTCGCGCGCGTTGAGCTTGATCACGTAGCGCATCCGGTGTCCGAGCGTGACCAGGTACGCGGCCTGCTGAGGGAAGGCATCGACGATCTCGCGGTACGCGGCCTCCGCCTCGCGGACGGCGACATGCCATCGCTCAGCCAGCCCGGCGTCGACAACGGCATCGGGCACCTCGTATCCGAGCGACGGCGTCAGCTCCTGCCATTGGACGGTGAGCATGCGGTGCCGCTGCAGGTCGCGGAAGGCGCCGTAATCGGACACGACCTCAAAGGTGTAGTCCGTGTGTTCGAAACCGCGGCCGGGACGGTGGCGGCGGTTGCCGCGATGCCCGACCGCGGCGGAGAACAGCGCCGCCTTGCGCTCGTCGGAGAGCGGTCGAACCGCGGCCAGCAGCCGCTCCTGCGATGCGTGCGAGTAGGGAAAGAGCGCCGACGCCAGGATTCGGTCTTCACCGTCGCCGTCCCACTCGACCAGGGTCACACCGGGAGGACCCCACTCGTTCTCGGGGGAGAGGCGATCGGCATCGCCGGCCAGGGAGGCCGCGGTCTCGCGGAGGTAGTCAACCCAGACCGCGCCTCGATCAGGACGGTCCAGCCGCGTCAGGAACTCCGGGATCAGCTTCTGGAGCTCGACGTTGACCAGCTCGGCGTATGCCCGCGCCTCCGGGAGCGGGTGGGCACGGAGCCGGAGCACGAGCTGCTCGTAGGCCTGCGGTGACGCGAACATGCCGACGTTGCTCACCGTGCCGGCCGGGAGCAGACCGCGCATCAGATCCAGCGCCAGCGCCCGGATCGCGCGCCTCCGCGCCTTCTCGTCAGCCTCCGGCGGCAGGGTCTCGTCAAGGTGCCTGGCGAGGGGTTCCCGCAGCGCCGTGTAGGTGTCGAAGAGCAGGTCCATCGCCCGGACGTAGGTGGCCCCAAGCGGTGACGAGATCAACTCGCGATCGCGCAGGTACCGGTAGTGGCCGTCGCGCCGGTCCGTATAGGGGATGTACCGCGTCGACTGCTCCAGGTACGCGGCGAGCCGCCCCCACTCGATCGCCTTGGCGAGGGGTTGCGACACCTGCTCGCACGCGAGATGGACACCGGCCAGCTGCGCCACAGAGTCGTCTCCGTATTCGGCAAGCACGCGTCCGAAGAGGTCGGAGGCGCGCTCGCGACCGGCGTCGACGGCGCCCGCCGTCTCGCCGGAATGAGCAACCAGGAACTCGTCGACGAGAAGGCGCCGAAGGCTCTTCGAGCTGCGGCTGTACCGAGCGAAGAGCGCAGCCGCGGTCACCTGCGGCAGATTGGTGAGAGCGAACACTGGACCGTCGAGGTTGGTGACGTGGGGTGCGAGCAGCCGCTGCTCCTCCGCGCTGAAGGCTTCGACGTAGTAGTCCGCGATCATCGACGCAACTCTACGGATCGGCGCGGCGGAGCCATCGGGGTGGGGCGGTTTGCGATCTCGTCTACAATCCGGGCCCAATGGCCGGCGCCGCCGTCCCGACCCCCCGATTTCTTGCCGACGTCTACGACGCGGCGAGCGAGTGCAACAAGTGCTCACTTTGCCAGGCCACATGCCCGGCATACGTCGTCAATCCCGTCGAATGGGAGACGGCCCGGGGGCGCATCGCGCTGATCCGCGACGCGATGGAAGGTCGCCTCGAGTTGCGCGACATCGCCGACGGGCCGCTCTCCAGCTGCCTGACATGCGACAACTGCGTCGCCGCCTGTGCCCCGCGGGTCCCGACCGGGCACATCGTCAGCCGGGCGCGTCAGGAGCTGCACGCCCAGGAGGGATATCCCTGGGCTCAGTCCTTCGCGCTGCGCGGCGTGCTGCCGCGACCGGGCGCGCTGCGCGCGCTCCACGCGTTCGCCCGCTTCACCCGGCGCACCGGGCTCTACGGCCTGGCGCGTCGCACCGGACTGCTGTCATGGCTCGGCACCATGGGGGCGCTCGCCGAGCAGGGCGGTCCACCGCCAGACCGCACCGTGTACCAGATGCTGGGCGATCTCCCGGCGCCCACGCAGCCGCTGCGCGGGTCGGTGGCGATGCTGGTGTGCTGCCTCTCGAATCTCACCGCACCGGAGGCCACCGACGCCACCATCCGCGTGCTGCTCGCCTCCGGCTACGAGGTGCGCGTCCCCCAGCTCGGATGCAGCGGCCTGCCCGCGCGCACGCTCGGCGACCGCGACGCGATGGTGGACATGGCGATCCGCAACAGCGCCGCGCTGAGCCACATCGCCGTTGACGCGTACATCGGAGACACCGCGTCCTGCACCGAGCACTATCGCGAGTACGGCAGCATCGCCGGGGACGATCGTCAGGTGGGAGCCAGCGCGCGTGAGGTTGCACATCACACCGCGCTTGCGAGTGACTTCCTGGATCGCAACGGCGTGCGCGGTGACCTCGGCCCGCTCCGCTGGCGGGTGACCATCGACGAGCCGTGCGCGCTGCCGATCGACGGACCCGAGCGCGGCGCGATGCAACGCCTCCTGGATCAGATTCCGCACCTCGAGGTCGTGCAACTGCACGAGCGGGCGATGTGTTGCGGCGGTGCCGGAACCTACTTCGCCCGGCAGCCCGAGCGCAGCGAGGAGATCCTGCGGCGCAAGTTCGAGAATATCCGCGCCAGCGGCGCGGAGATCGTGGTCACTGAGAACATCTCATGCCTGCTGCAGTTGCGCGCCGGCGCGGCGCGTTACGCGCCGAACGTCAAGGTCATGCACATCATGGAAGTGATGCTCGCGTCCCTGCAGGGCGCCGAGCGGCGGCGCGCCGTCCTCGCGGGCTAACCGAGGGCTGATAGCACCTCGTCGACATCCATCGCGATGCAGGTGAACGAGGGAACGTCACGCACGGTGTGCGTGGAGGCTTCGCTGTTGCGCATCTCGTGGACCAGGTCGAGGAAGTCGGCCACTGAGTCGCTTTCGAACGCGACCACAAACTCCTGGTCGTCAAGTCCGAACGAGTAGGTGGTGTTGATCTTGACCCCGGGATACTTGTGGCCCATGGCGATGTGCTCGCTCATCTGCCGCTGGCGCTCGTCGGCGCTCAGCCGGTACCAGGCTCGAGTCTTCACGAACGGATAGACGAAGAGGTAGCGGCGCCCGGTCGGAGCGATGACCAGCCGGTTGCTCCTCCCCTCCTGATTCGCATGACGATGCTTCTCGACGTACATGCTCTGCTTGGTCATGGAGAAGTAGCTGTACGGGGACTCGAGATATGCCGCCATGCGGGTGCGGTTGAGGCGGGCCGCAAACTCGTGCAGGTCATCGATGCGTTCGCTGACGATCCAGAGCAGGAAATCGGCGTCGCCGCGCGTGCCGACGGTGCTGTACGGACGGATGAGGACGCCTTCGCGATCGCCGATCTCACGCACGAGGCGCGCGACCTCCTCGCGATCGGCCGCGCGCTCCGTCGCCGGCCGCAGACGCCACTCGGGGCGCACGCGATAGAAGGCGAAGCGAATGTGCTGGCGCGCAGCCGGCACCGGGATCGTCGAGTCCCGAACCGTCAGCGGTGCGGTCACCTCGGACATGGCGCAGTCATCGTACCCGAGGTGATCACGCCCACCGGCGCCGTCAGCGTCACGCCCCGCCGCCCGATGCTTCAGCGAGTGCGCGCTTGCGCAGCAGGCGCTGCTCCCGGCGGACGCGAGCTTCGGCCTGGCGGCGGCGCTCCTCCTCGGTGACCGCGATGACCTTGGCGACCTCCGCCGGTCTGCCGTCGCGGTCGAGGCCCACGTAGACCAGGTGCGCGCTGGCGACGTGGAGCTTTTCGCCGGACGGGATGCGCTCGACGTCGACACGAACGCTGATCTCCATCGAGGTGTGGTGCGCGTCGTTGACGCGCGCATGCACGGTGAGCAGATCACCGATGTAGACGGGCGCGAGAAAGCTCATCTCGTCCATGGTCGCAGTCACGACGCGGCGTCGCGCATGCTTCACCGCGGCGATACCCGCCGCGGTGTCGACCAGACGCATGATCGTGCCGCCGTGCACGTATCCGGAGTTGTTCGCGTGCTCGATCTCCATGGCGACCGACAGCAACGTCTCGGATTCAGAGGTCGGGCGCGGCGTGAGATCCACGTTGCTGTACAGGTTGTTACGGTCCTCACGCGAGCGGATGAAGTCCATCAGCGGAGGACGTCCAGGCTGGCTCGAACCAGCGTTTCCACGCCGACGGGGAGCGCCGCCTCGTCGATGTCGAAGTACGCGCTGTGATGGGGCGGGACGGGACCGCGTTCGGGATGCCCGGCGCCGACCAGGAAGTAGCAGCCAGGGGCTCGCTCGAGAAAGCACGCGACATCGTCACCGACGGTGAGGGGGACGGCGATGTCGACGTGGTCCTCACCGACGGTGGCTTCGGCCGCGCGCCGAACGAGGTCCGCCGTGGCGGGGTCGGAGACCACTGGAGGGCAGCCGCTGCCACGCCAGAAGGTCGCCTCGGCGCCGTATCCGCTTGCCACCGCGGTGGCGATCTCCGCGACTCGCGTCAGAAGACGTTCGCGCTCCGTTGCGTCGATCGCCCGTGTGGTGCCGAGCAACTCGGCTGAATCGGCGATCACGTTGAAGGCGGTCCCAGCAGTGACCCGGCCGATGGTGATCACCGCGGGGGAGAACGGCGACGTCTCCCTGCTGATGATCGCCTGGATGGCGAGGATCACCTGCGCGGTCACCACCACGGGATCGATGGCGGTGTGGGGCATGCCACCGTGCCCACCCCGGCCCTGGATGGTGACCGAGAAGCTGTCGGCACTGCCAAAGATGACGCCCGACTTGACCGCAACTCGCCCGGTCTGCAGGGGTGCCCAGAGGTGGATGCCCAGCACACGGTCGACGCCCTCCGCGGCTCCCTCCTCGATCATCGGCATCGCTCCCGAGGCGGTCTCCTCGGCCGGCTGGAAGCAGAGCCGTACTCGCCCCGCCCAGCTGTCCCGCAGGGCGACCAGTGCGCTCGCGGCTCCGAGCGCCATGGCCACGTGGCCGTCATGCCCGCACGCGTGCATGACGCCGTCGACGGCGGAGGTGACCACGCGGCCGTCGCCGCGCTCGACGATGGGCAGCGCGTCCATGTCGGCGCGCAGCATCAGGGTCGGACCGGGCTTGCCGCTGTCGAGATCGGCAACGACACCGGTGCCACCGATGCCACTTCGAACGGTGAAGCCGAGCTCGGTGCTCCTGCGCGCGGCGAGCTCCGCCGTGGCGCGCTCCTGCAGCGACAGTTCAGGGTGCTTGTGGAGCTCGCGCCGCGTCTCAGTGACCTCTTCGCGAGATCTGTCGACCTCGGCTCGGATGCGTGAATCGAGGTCCGCGGCCGGGCCGCTCACGCCGAGCCGGCCGCAGCGGCACCCGACCGACGCAGCGCCACCGCCTGAATCGAGCCGTTGTTGACCACCCGGGTCGCGCCGGACGCACGCGCGCGCCGTCGCAGCGCGAGGTCGCCGTGATGCGAGAAGCCGACGATCTCCAGATCCGGGCGCTCGTCATGCAGACGTCTGATCAGCCCGAGACGTGCCTCGACAGCCGCGTTGAGATCCACGAAGAGCAGGGTCACGTCGGGGACCGAATCGCCGGTCACCAGCACTGCGCTGCCCCCCGCCCGACGCATGGTGGTGCCGAGCTGGCTGGCGAACATGAGGTCGTCACTGACCAGTGCGACCGTGCCCGGTGAGCCCATGCCGCCATCATAGGTGCGAGGGCCGCCCGCGCTCGGGCAGACTGCGCGACGCGGTCGGGACGCCCGCCGCAGCAGACGGTGATTGCCACAGATCGCGCCGCAACACGCGCAGCAACGAAGGAGTGCCATCCATGGAGATCGGGAGTGTCGGGATCATCGGCGCCGGGCTGATGGGATCGGGAATCGCCGAGGTGTGCGCCCGCAACGGCATCCGGACGCTGGTCACCGAGGCGGGCACAGAGCAGCTGGCGGCCGGACAGCGCCGGGTCGCGGCATCGCTCGAGCGCGGGCGTAAAACCGGCAAGCTCAGTGACGAGGACGTTGATCGCATCAACGGCCTCCTGACCTTCACCCCTCGCCTGGAGGATTTCGCGGAGTGCGATTTCTGCGTCGAGGCGATCGTCGAGCAGCTCCCGGCCAAGGTCACCCTCTTCGAGCGGCTCGACCACATCGTTTCCGAGAACGCGATCCTCGCCACCAACACCTCCGCCCTCCCGATCATCGAGATCGCCCGGGCAACCCGGCGTCCGGATCGCGTGATCGGTACCCACTTCTTCAACCCGGCCCCGGTGATGAATTTGATCGAGGTCGTTCGAAGCATCGCCACCAGTGACGAGACGCTGCAGGACACGCGAGCGCTTGGGGAGCGACTCGGCAAGCGCATCATCGTCGCCCAGGATCGCGGCGGTTTCATCGTCAACCTGCTGCTGATCCCGTTCCTCACCCACGCGATCCGGCTGTACGAATCGGGGTTCGCGACGCGCGACGATATCGATGAGGGGATGCGGCTCGGCTGCGGTCACCCCATGGGTCCCCTCCAGCTGCTCGACTACATCGGCCTCGACACCGCGATGTTCGTGTGCGAGTCGCTGTACGAGGAATACGCGAACAGCGACTTCGCTCCTCCTCCACTGCTGCGCCGGATGGTGTCGGCGGGCTACCTCGGCAAGAAGAGCGGACGCGGCTTCTACGAGTACTGACGCAGTCGACCGGTCAGTTGGGTCGCTCGGCCGGCACGGGTGCCGGCGCCTGGCGTTCCTCGACCGTGAGGTTGACTGCGCCGATCCGGCTGCCGCCTGTCCAGAACTCGGTCGTGTAAAGCCCGGGCTCGCCGAACATCGGCTGGAGGACGGTCACCGTCGAGATGCTGACCTCCTGCCCGGGAACGAGCCGAGCACCGGCGGCCTGGAACTGCAGGGTCACGGGCGCGAGCACCAGCTTGCCCTGGGCGTCGATAAGGCGAAGCTCGACCTGATGCGCCTGCCCCACGTCGGCGGCGCTGAAGCGGAAGCCCGCCACCACGGCGAACGCCGCTCTGCCGGGGAGTGACGCCATGGAGAGGGCGCTGAAGCCACCCCCGAGCACGTAGAGCTTGCCGTCAGGGGGCACCACTGCGCTGTCTGCAAAGAACGCAAAGCTCAGGTCCATCCTGAGATACTTTCGCACGCGGGCACGGGACGAAGCCGCGCCCCGAAGGGCGACCATTGGCGTGATGAGCGATCGAGCCCACCGGAACCTGCACGTTTTCGTCTGTACGACCGTGGGTCGGCACCACTGCGGTGGGCAGGGTTCGGAGCACATCCTCCAGCGGCTGCGCGATGAGGTCGAGCGTCTCGAGCTGACCTGGGTGCGGACCACGCGGATGGGATGCAACCAGCAGCATCACCAGGGGCCGATCCTGATCGTCTATCCCGACGGCGTCTGGTACGGCCGCCTCCAGGTCCCGGATGTCGACGAGATCATCACCGAGCACCTCATCGGCGGCCGCCCGGTCGAGCGTTTGCGCATCGTTCCGGACGGTCCATGGTCGGCCACCTCACTGACCTGAAACGGTGCAGGAGTGTAGGGTGAATCCGAGCGATTCATCGACACAGGAGGCGACGGCATGGGCTATTTCCGAGGATTGGTACACGGAGCGGCGGTGGGAACCGTGGTCGGACTCTGCGTCGCACCCCAGACTGGCGACAAGACCCGCGCGCAACTCCGCGTCATGTCTGCTGCGGCGCGCGAGGGCGCGATGACGACCGGTCGTGCGCTGAGCAGGGCAAAGCCGATGGCGAGCGGCGCCGTCCACATGGTTGCAACCGCGAGACACCGCGGCGAGCACGCAGCCAACGGCACCGCATCGGCGAGCGGCGCCGCGGTCTAGAGCCACCCGATACGGGGGCTCAGGCTGCCGCTGTCTCGGTCGTCGACCCGCCCAATCCGCAGAGAACTCCGAGCGCGCCGGTGATGAGGTCGAAGATGTTCATCACCACCGTGAAGTGCATCCCGGCGATGCTGCGCGTCCCGGACGCCGTGTCCGGAGAGACGAAGCCGATCAGCGCGAGGAGCAGCAACACAACGCCGACCGTCACGACGATCTCGCCGGCGATCCGCTCCGACGCTCGAAACCCGGCGAATGCCAGCGCGGCGCCGATGACCATATCGAAGACGTCGCGCACGTAGGTCAGGTGCAGGACCATCGGTCCCACATTGCCCTCGGGTTGGTGGTGGAGCAGCGTGCCGGCGTCGCCGGTCAGCATGCCACCGAGGCCCACCACGAGGAAGACGACCGCTCCAAACTGCGCGTACAGGCGTGCCATTGGATCAGACGTTAGCGGATGACAGGGGAAGCCAGCGAGCCGCGACTATCGTGACGTTGTCTGTCCCACCTCCCGCAAGCGCTGCATCGCACGCCCGCGTCAAAGCAACGCCGAGGGAATCAGGCGTAGCCACGATCGCGCCGAGCCCCGCATCGGACAGCGGCTCCCACAGCCCGTCCGAGCACAGCAGCAGGATATCGCCGGGTGCGCCGTCCACCTCGAAGATGTCGCTTTCGACCGGGTCGCCCATCACGGCTCGCTCAATGAGGTTGCGTTTCGGATGGTGGCGCGCCTCCTCGGCGCCCAGCGCCCCGAGCCTCACCTGTGCCGCCGCCCAGGAGTGGTCGTCCGTGATCTGCGTGACGGTGCCGCCGCTGACCAGGTATCCACGGCTGTCGCCGACGTTGGCGACGGACGCGTGGTTGCCGCTGATGATCGCCAGGACCAGGGTCGTTCCGGGGTTGCCCCCGATCGATTCGCGTGCCACGGCCACCGCGTCGTTGGCGGCTGCGACTGCCGCTCGAAGCACGGCCGGCGCGTCCCCGGAGGGCTCAGCGCTGGACAGCACCGCCATCGCGGCGTGCACTGCGGCCTCGGCAGACTCGAGGCCTCCTTTGTGGCCGCCCATCCCGTCGGCGAGCGCCAGCACGGCGAATCGCCCATCTTCGAGGACGCGCGCGTCCCAGACGTCCTGGTTCTGGGTCCGCACCGGTCCGCGATCTGTGATCCCGGCGATCTCCAGTGCCGCACCCGCGCCGGCGATCGACCGCGTGGCGCGGTCGTCGGTCACGCCCCGGCCCCGGCCTCGGCAGCTGCGGGATGTCCGAGCAGGCGGCGCACGACCTCGTCTGCGACCGCGACTGGGTCAAGGCACTGGATCGTCACCATGCCGAGCGCCTCGGCTGCTTCGACGTTGCAGAGCAGGTCATCGATGAAGAGGCAACGCTCCGGGGCGACCCCGAGCCGGCTGCAGGTCAGGCGGTAGATCTCCGGATCGGGCTTGCGCATCCCCACCTTTGACGAGTCGACCACCACATCGAACAGCTCGTCGACGGGAAAGAGCTCGGTGAAGATCGCCTCACCCTCGCGCGAGATGTTGGTGAGCAGCGCGGTCCTGTACTCCGCGTCGTGGATCTGGCGGACGGCATCGGCCATCGCGCCGCAAGCGACCATGCCCCTGCCGAAGACCACCTTCTGCGCCTCGCGCGGATCGACCTGCTCGTTGCCGGACTCGTTGTAGCGCGCGATCATCCGATCGAAGAACTCGTCATCCGAGATCTTGCCCATCTCCAGCAGGTGCAGGTCATGCACACCGGTGGTGAGGTGGTAGTGGTCGCGGAACTCGCCAAGGAAGAACGCGATCACGCTGAAGTACTCGGGAGGCACGTCGGTCCGGTGATGGAACAGGGGCTCGGTCATCACCCCGCCGAGATCGAAGATCACGCCGTCGAACTCACGCACAGCGCCGGGCGGGTTGGAGGTGGTTTGCTGCTGGGTCATCGCCTCCATTGTGCCTAACCGTGCCAACATGGCCGGTCATGAGGGCTGGCGACATCACGAATCGGGCGCGCCGCGCCCGCCCCATCAGCGCAAGCCCGTCCTTGCCGTGACGGCGCTGGGGGCCTGAGGATGCTGGTGTTGAGCAAGCACGACGTCGACGGGCTGCTTTCCGCGCCGGCGATGCTCGACGCGCTCGAAGCGGGCTTTCGCGCCTACTCCACGGGGCAGGCGTCGGTGCCGCCGCGAACCGCCGCGCGAGCGCCGGCAGGCCTCCTTGGAGCCATGCCCGGTTGGGTCGCGCAACGGGGATTCGCGTTGAAGGCGGTGAGCGTGTTTCCGGCCAACGCCGAGCGCGGGCTGCCCACGCACCAGGGCGTGATCACGCTGTTCGATGAGCAGGACGGCTCGCTGCTGAGCGTCATCGATGGCGAGCACATCACCGCGATGCGCACGGGCGGTGGCGCCGCGGTGTCGGTCCGTCACCTCGCACGGTCGGACGCGAAGATCCTCACCATCCTCGGAGCCGGTGTGCAGGGGCACGCGCACCTGGCGACCGTGCCGCTGACCCGAGACTTCACGACGATCCGTGTCAGTTCGCGGAATCCCGGCAGGGCGGCGGCGCTGGCGGCGTGCGATCCGCGGTGCGTGGTCGTCCCGGACTTCGAGGAGGCGGTGCGCGGCGCCGACGTCGTCTGCTGCTGCACCGATGCGCGCGAGCCGATCACGCGGTACGAGTGGTTCGACGCCGGCGCCCACGTCACGTCCGTCGGCGGAACGTTCGGGCCCGAGCTGGACCCGGACACGATCCGGCATGCCCGTGTCTTCGTTGAATGGCGCGGCGCCGCCGAGAATGCGCCGCCAGCCGGTGCGCACGAGTTGCAGGGACGCGATCCGGCGACGCTCACCGAGCTCGGCGAGGTGATCGCCGGCCTGAGGCCAGGACGCCAGGGCGGCGACGAGATCACGGTGTACAAGTCGACGGGCAGCGGCTTTGAGGACGCGGTGGTGGCGCGAGTCGTGTATGACGCCGCGGTCGCGACGAACGTGGGGACGGAAGTCGCCCTGTGACGGCGATCGCGGGGGTCGACGCGGCGCGCGTACGCGAGGTTGCCCGCATGCTCGCTCCGCATATTCGTCGCACGCCGTTGATCCCCACACCGGCCGGCGGGTTCCTCAAGCTGGAATCACTGCAGCCCACGGGGAGCTTCAAAGTGCGCGGCTTCTTCGCCGCCGCCAACATCGTGGATCGCGAACGGGTGGCCCGCGGGTTGCTCACCGTCAGTGCCGGGAACGCCGCCCTGGCGTGCGCTTACGTCGCGCGCGCACTCCGTGTTCCCTGCCGCGTCGTGATGCTCGACACTGCGCCGGCGCTCAAGGTCAACGGCGTGCGCGACCTCGGCGCGAACCCGGTGCTGATGCCGCGCGATCGCCTCTTCGAGTGGATCACAGCGCGCGCGTGGGAGCACGATCCCGAGGTCTTCATCCACCCGTTCGCCGATGACGCCGTGATCGTCGGTCATTCGTCGATCGTTCCCGAGATCCTCGCGGACATGCCGGACGTCGAGCGGGTGATCGTGCCGGTCGGCGGCGGCGGGTTGATCTCCGGTATCGCGCTCGGATTCGCCGCTCTCAAACCCAGTGTCCAGGTCGTCGGCGTGCAGTCGGACGGATATCCCTTGTGGCAGCAGGCATTCGCGACCAACGGGCCGCCCACGCTGACCCCCGGCACAATCGCCGACGGGACTTCCGCGCCGTTCAATCCCGTGATGTTCGAGCGGCTGCGCGCCCTGGTGCATGAATGGGTGCTCGTTCCCGAGGCCATGCTGCGACGGACGGTTGCGCGGCTGGCGACCGAGGTGAAGGTGGTCGCCGAGGGGGCTGGTGCGCTCGCCTACGCGGCGATGATCCAGCAGGGATCGAGCCCCCGCACCGTGGCGATCCTCAGCGGTGGCAACCTCGACGCGTCCCGACTCGCGGAGTTGCTCACCGAGTAGTCCGACACAGGCCGGCGTGTCGCCGAGGTCCGAGAAGCGGCGTCAGGACCCGCCGGAGATCGCGACCGGCGACCCCCCAGAGCTGCCCTGAGGAAGCTGCGCGGGAAGCGCGATGCCGGGCTGGTTGTCACCGGGCTGCTGAGGGTCCTGACCGAAGAAGGGGTCGGGCTGCGTCGCCGGGGTCGCGGCGGGGGCGGCGATCGGACCGGTCTTGCCGGGCGGGCTGGCTGCCGCAATGATCGAGAAGACCACGGTGAGACCGGCCGCGCCGACCGCCGCGTACCAGGTCAATCGCCGCCGGAGCGCCAGGCTGAGGTCGCGCCGGAGGCGCGCGGAGTCGAGTTCGCCGGGTCCAGCCACTGTGCCAGCCTAGCCCGGCGAAACTTGCGACGAGGTGACCGTCGTGCGATTGGTTTCCACCTGTCGCCCCGGCAAACTGCCATGCTTGCGGCCCGCGAGAAGGGTCGATGGTGGGCCGGCACTGGGCGTCTGCAGTCCGTCCCGCGCAGCGAGAGTTTCGGGTGAGGTGGTGAGGGGGCTCGCGACAACAGCGTTGATCGGTGCATGGCTGCTCGCCGTGACCTCGTGTGGTGGCGGCGCGCCCCGGGACATCGTGGCCTCCCGACCGGGCGCAGCGGAACGGTGCGGACGCTGATGCGTCGCGCGGCCCGCTCGTTCGCCGCGGTGGCCATCCTCGCGCTCCTGCCCGGGGTGACGGTCCTCGCAGCCGGAGGCGGCGGTGGCGACACCCAGCCGGGACCGTCGAGCCAGGGTTCCGGCGCCGTCACACACGGCAGGCTGGTCGCCGGCGCCGGTGGGACGTACCTCCCGATCGTCCCGACCGGGATCGTCTCGACTGGGTCTGAGCCGCGCAACCCGCTCGAGATACCCCCGGCAGGCGTCAATCCGCAAGGCCTGACGTGCCCGCAGGTCCATCGCTTCCACAGCGGACCGGGCTCGCCGTCACCGGGCGGCGGGATCGTGGCTGCGGTCTCCATCCACCCCGCATTCGTGCTGAATGCCCAGGGTGGGTATGACGGCCTTGACCCTCGCTTCGCGTACGCGGTCAAAGGTGCGATTCCGCCGGGTGGCGATCCAACCGCGACGGCCATGGGCAGTCCGGCCACGGCGGCGAATGTCGGCGGCCACTTGATCGCGGTCACCGCGATCGTGCTCAACCTCGGCATCTGGCAGGACGCCCGGCCGGTGGCGCCGTTCGGAGGGAGTTGCCAGGGTGCCGCCTTCACCTTCAGCCCTCCGTACCTCGCGGGCGTGGCTCCCCCACCGGTGCCGCCGGCGAGCGTGCTGAACACGCCCCCGTTCCCGATCGGCGCGGACCTGGTGACCGGACTGACGAGATCCTGGACGATCGGTGACATCGCGATGCTCCCCGGTGGGTCATCCAGCTCACGCACCTACGTCCACATCCCCACGTGCGTGTGGACCGAATCGACGGTGCCGGTTGCGCCCGAGCCCTACCACGCGCTGAGCACCACCGTCGTCGGCGGTTACACCGTCTTCCTGCTGTACGACGTCACCGTGATTCCCGGGCCCGTGGCGTGGAACTGGGGCGACGGCACGAGCACGACTGCGCCCGGTCCCGTGGAGCAGGGACCGGCACTCCTGCCGAGTTACGACCCCGCAACCCAGCGCTGGCGCGACTCGTGCGCGGTCAGCCACGACTACGCACAGGTGTCCACCGGCGCGACGGTGAGCGCGACCGAGACCTTCACGGTCGCGATCATCGTCAGCTGGAGCGATGGAGTCGCGACACACACCCAACCGGTGGCCTGTGACACCAGCACCGGCAACACATGTCAGCTGACCATTGGGCCGGCTGACGGGTGGCAGAGCGGCCCGCATCCCGTCGACCAGATCGAGCCGGTGCCGTTCCAGGCGCCGTCCCCGACACCGTAGGGAGCGGCGTCAGGGTCTCAGCAGCGATGTCCCCGTCATCTCGGCGGGGACTGGGAGCCCCATCGCGTCCAGCACGGTGGGCGCGATGTCGCGCAGCCCCCCGCCGTCGCGCAGCGGTCCGTGGCCGGCACCGCAGATGATCACGGGCACGGGGCTGGTGGTGTGCGCGGTGAGCACCGATCCGTCGCGCCGATCGATCTTGTACTCGGCGTTGCCGTGGTCGGCGGTGATGAGCAGGCCGCCATGCGCCCGCTCGACGGCGCTCGCGATGCGACCGAGGCAGGTGTCGATGCACTCCACGGCACGCACCGTCGCGTCGAAGTGGCCGGTGTGGCCGACCATGTCCGCGTTGGCGAAGTTGGCGATGACGAGCGAGTCGTCAGCCTGGTCGAGCCGGGCGATCACCGCATCGGTGATGCCCTCGGCGCTCATCTCGGGCACCGTGTCGTAGGTCGGCACGCGCTGCGACGGGACGAGCAGTCGTTCCTCGCCGTCGAATGCGGATTCGCGGCCACCGTTGATGAAGTACGTGACGTGTGCGTACTTCTCGGTCTCCGCGACGTGGAACTGGCGCAGTCCCGCCGCGCTCACTTCCTCGGCGAGCGTGTGGCGGACGTCCTCACGCGGGAAGGCAACCTGAGCGCGGAGGTCGCGCTCGTATTCGCTGAAGGTGACCAGCTCGACGTCGCACAGCACCTTCGTCCGGGAGAAGCCGTCGAAGTCCGCATCGACGAGCGCGTGGCTCAACTCGCGGCCACGGTCGGGGCGGAAGTTCCAGAAGATGATCGAATCGCCGTCCTCGATCCGGACGCGGCTGCCCTCGTGGAGGATCGACGCGGGAGGGATGAACTCGTCGTTGATCTCCGCGGCGTATTGCGACTCGATGTACGCCACCGGGTCGGTGGCGATGCCGTTGCCGGCGCCGACGATGACGTCATATGCGCGCTGAATTCGATCCCAGCGCTTGTCTCGGTCCATCGCCCAGTAGCGTCCGGCGACGGAGACGACCGCCCCGACGCCGACGCGCCGCAGCTGGTCGACGAATGTCCGCATGAATCCGGCGGCGCTCGTGGGCGGTTCGTCACGCCCATCGAGGAACGCATGGAACCACACGGTTTCCAAGCCGCGGCGCCGGGCGAGCTCGGCAACGGCCACTGCGTGATCCTGGTGGCTGTGGACGCCGCCCGGCGAGATCAGCCCGAGGCAGTGGAGCGCGCTGCCCCGTTCGCGCGCGCGGTCGACTGCGGCACATATCGTCGCGTTCTCGTAGAAGCTGCCGTCCTCGACCGCCCGATTGATCCGGGAAAGCGGCTGATAGATCAGCCGCCCCGCGCCGATCGTGAGATGACCCACTTCCGAATTGCCCTGCTGACCGGCCGGGAGCCCTACCGCCTCGCCGCTGGCGTCAACGGTCGTATGCGGCCACCGGCTCTCAAGCGAGTCGAGCTCAGGTGTGCGCGCCGCGGCGATGGCGTTGCCATAAGGATCGGTATTGTGCCCCCACCCGTCGAGAACGACGAGCACGAACGGTCGCACGCCACTCATGCCGCGATGCTAGGCAGCACCACGCGAGCCTGCCGCCGCTTCTGCCGCGGCGACGATGACGCCGAACTCCTCGGCGCGAAGGCTCACGCCGCCGACGAGTGCGCCGTCGATGTCGGCCTGGGCAAACAGCGACGCCGCGTTGGCCGCGGTGACGCTGCCCCCGTAGAGGACGCGTGGCGATCCGTCAGGAAATCTCGACCGCACGTGCTGCTTGATGTGCGCAACGACCTCCTGTGCCTGTTCCGGTGTCGCGGTGCGGCCGGTTCCGATCGCCCAGACCGGCTCGTAGGCGATCACCCAGGCGTCAACGGCAGGCGGTCCCGCCAGTTCGGCGAAGACCGCGTCCAGCTGGCGATCGACGACGTCGAAGGTGTTGCCTTCGTCGCGCTCGTCACTCGTCTCGCCGACCGCGAGGATCACGCTGAGCCCGTGCGCCAGCGATGCCACGAACTTCCTGCCAACCTCGTCATCGCGCTCGCCAAAGATGTGACGGCGCTCGGAATGGCCGACGAGTGTCAGGTCGCACCACCCCGCCAGCATCGCCGCGGAGATCTCGCCCGTGAACGCTCCCGAATCCTTCCAGTACACGTCCTGCGCGCCGAGCCGCACGTCACTCCCCTGCAGCGCGGCATGGACCGCCCACAGGTGCGTGAACGGCGGCAGGACGGCCACATCGACGCGAGCGGCCGTGCTCACGGTGGTCGCGACCGCCCGCGCGAGGGCGACGCCCTCCTCCACGGTGGTGTTCATCTTCCAGTTGCCCGCCACCATGAGCCGGGAGGCGGCCGGCCGCTCGGATCCGAGGGTCAACGCTGGACCACCTCGCGATCGCTCAGAGCGGCGATGCCCGGCAGGGTTCTCCCCTCGAGGAACTCGATGGTCGCTCCTCCACCCGTACTGATGAAGCCGATCTTGTCAGCAACTCCCGCGTCCTGGACCGCCGCCGCGAGGTCGCCGCCGCCAATCACGCTGGTCGCCTTGGAAGCAGCCACCGCACGGGCGACGTCGCGCGTGCCCGCAGCAAAGTCGGGGATCTCATAGACGCCGAGTGGACCGTTCCAGATGATCGTCCCGGCACCGGCACAGTCGGCGGCGATGCGGCCCACCGTGTCGGGTCCGGCGTCGACGACCATCCAGCCATCCGGGATGGCCTTCCACGCGACCACCTGCGCCGGCGCATTCGCCACCGCCCTCTCGACAACCACGGCGTCGATCGGCAGGCGGAGGTCCGCACGCCGGCCGCCGGCTGAGTCGAGGAGCCGCTTCGCGGTCTGGACCTGCTCCTCCTCCACCAGCGATGTGCCCGTGCTCTCGCCGAGCGCGCGATAGAAGGTGCACGCCATCGCCCCTCCCACCCAGAGCACGTCAACGCGATCGAGGAGGTGGTCGAGCACGCCAACCTTTGTCGAGATCTTCGAGCCCCCGACGATCGCCACCACGGGTGTGCGCGGGTTGTCCATGACACCGCCGAGCATCTCGAGCTCCCGGGCCATCAGCTTGCCCGCGACGGCTGGAAGCAGATGCGCCACCCCCTCGGTGGAGGCATGGGCCCGGTGTGCGGTCCCGAAAGCATCGTTCACGTAGATGTCACCGAACGCGGCCAGCTGCTCCGCGAAAGCCGGGTCGTTGGTCTCCTCGCCCGGCTCGAAGCGAACGTTCTCGAGCATCCCGACGTCGCCGTCGCGGAGCGACTCGACCATGCTGTGCGCGCTGTCACCGACGACGTCCGAGGCAAGGCGCACGTCGGCGCCGAGCAGGCTGCTCAGGCGGGCCGCGATGGGGCCGAGCCGCGCGGTGTCATCGATCCTTCCCTTCGGCCGCCCGAGGTGAGCGACCACGATCACGCGAGCGTTCCTGGATCGGAGCGCCTCGATGGTCGGGATCGCCTCGCGGATCCTGCGGTCATCGCTGATGACGCCGTCGCGCATCGGCACGTTCAGGTCCTCGCGGAGCAGGACCCGCTTGCCGTGCACGTCGATGTCGTCGATGGTCGCTTTCGACTTCGCTCCCATGGTTCGCCTAGAGCCGGGAGATGATCAGGTTGACCAGGTCGACGACACGGCAGGAGTAGCCCCACTCGTTGTCATACCAGGCGAGCACCTTCACCGTGCGGTCGCCGAGCACCATCGTCGAGGGTGCGTCGAAGATCGACGAGTGCGGATCGTGGAGAAAGTCCATTGATACCAATGGCTCCTCGCTGACGGCGAGGATCCCCTCGAGCCTGCCGTTCGCGGCCTCGCGCATCTTGGCGTTGATGTCGTCAACGGTCGCGCTCCTGGTGAGCGTGGCGGTGAGGTCGACGAGGCTGACGTCGGGGACCGGGACGCGCAGTGACATGCCTTGGAACTTGCCCTTCAACTCGGGCAGCACCAGTGACACGGCTCGGGCAGCGCCCGTCGTCGTCGGGATGATCGAGAGTGCGGCGGCACGCGCTCGCCGTTTGTCCTCGTGCGGCGCATCGAGGATCACCTGATCCTTCGTGTATGCATGCACCGTGGTCATGAATCCCGTGTCGATACCGAACGAGTCGCTGAGCACCTTCGCGACCGGCGCCAGGCAGTTGGTGGTGCACGAGGCGTTCGAGATGATGTGGTGCTCGGCCGGGTTGTACGCCGAGTCGTTGACACCCATGCAGATGGTGATGTCCTCGTTCTTGGCGGGCGCGGTGATCACGACCTTTCGAGCGCCGGCGTCGATATGGCCCGTGGCGCGCACGGCATCACTGAAGAATCCCGTCGACTCGACCACGATGTCCACGCCGAGGTCACCCCACGGCAGTCGCTGCGGGTCGCGCTCCGCGAGCACCTTGATGACGTGGCCGTCAACCGTGATGCTGTCAGTATCGACAGTAACGGTCCCGGCGAACCGCCCGAAGACGCTGTCGTACTTGAGCAGGTGGGCAAGCATCTCCGACGTCGTGATGTCGTTGACTGCGACGATCTCGAGGTCGGGTGAGCGCTCTCGTGCAGCGCGCAAGACGTTTCGACCGATGCGGCCGAAGCCGTTGATGCCGACTCTGACTCCCATGCGGGACAACCTCCACTCGTCTCGATGCCCGATGCCGGGTTAGCGGCGCGCTCTCACCCTATCACCGGCCTCACCCGCCGCGGCGACGAGGCGGTGCAGGCGCCCTGCCATCGCCGGCCGGCTGCAGCCCGCCCGTTCCGCAAGCTGCGCCAGGTCGTCGTCGGGATGGCGGGCGCGCAGGGCGGCGGCCTCTCGCAGCGCCGGGGGCAGCGCCTGCCAGCGTGCCATGTCGGCCTCGAGCACGGCGATCGACTCGAGCTGACGGACCCCGGCGGCAGCGGTGCGGCGCAGGTTCGCCGTCTCGGCGTTGAGCCGCCGGTTCACGCCACTGCGCACCTCGCGGATCACGCGCCCCGCCTCGAAGCTCAGCCGGCCGGCCTGGGCGCCGATGGAGCTGAGCGCGGCGCCCACGTCGGGGCCGGAGCGGACGGTGACCACCCAGCGCCCGCGCCGGCGGCGCGTGCGCGCCGTGACCTCGAGCACCGCGAAGTCATCGACCAGCCGGGTGGCGCCGGTCTCGTCAGCGCAGCCGATCTCGAGATACGGCTCACCGTCGGGGCGAACGAGGCGGCCGGCGCCGAGGAACGCGCCGCGCAGCCGGCTGCGTCTGCAGCACACCCGCGCCGACCGCGTCTCGATGACCTCCGTCTCGACACCGACGAGGACGTACTGGACCCGACGGGCAGCACCGACTCGCGAGACGTGTGCCGCAATCCTTTCGGCATGGAGCGCCTGCATTGCGGCACGCACCGCCACCGGGCGCGTGGTCGCGATGGCGCCGGGTGTCGTGGTCACGAGCGCCAGACCCTCCACCAGCGAACGCCGGCAACAGGCGAGCAACGGCGTGTGCGGAGCGAGCTCCGCGGCGACCCGCTGCGTGAAGGACTGAGCACCGTCCACGGGTCAGCGGTCGCTCCCGAGCTCGACGGCTCGGCTCACAGGCGGGGATCCGGCACGTCGACATCCCGATGCTGCACGGTCACCGTGACACCCTCGGCGCGCAGCCGCTCTGTCAGAGCCTCGACGATGGCAACCGACCGGTGCCTGCCGCCGGTGCAGCCGACCGCGAAGCTCAGGGTGTCCCGGCCGCGCTCCCGATAGCGCTGCAGCGACCACAGCAGCAGCGCGTGAGTGCGCTCGATGAGCTCGTGAGCGACGACGTCTTCCAGAACGTAGTCACGGACGGCCTGGTCGAGCCCGGTCGACGAGCGCAACTCCGGGACCCAGAACGGGTTGCGAACCATGCGCGCGTCCACCACCCAGCCGGCGTCCGCCGGGACACCGAACTTGAAGCCGAACGATGTCACCGCGACCGCAACGTCTTCGACGGAGTCACGCCGGTTCACAGGAGTTCCTTGACGCGCAGAGCCACCGGTCGGGGCACCACCTTGGTGAGCTGCTCGACGGGGGCGTCGCGAATGGCGTCGATGCTGCCGAACTGGCGGAGCAGCGCCCGCCGGCGGACCGGGCCAAGACCCGGCACCACGTCAAGCTTCGATCGAAGCGCGGCACGTCCACGGCGTGCTCGATGATGCGTGATCGCAAAACGGTGCGCCTCGTCGCGAACACGCTGGACGAGGAAGAGCGTCGGACTGTCTCGTTCGATGATGATCGGCCTCGCGCGGCCCGGCTTGTACAGCTCCTCGTTGCGCTTGGCAAGTCCGAACACAGGGACCCGGGTGAGACCCGCCTCGCGCAGCGCTTTCACCGCGGCGCTCAGCTGGCCCTTGCCGCCGTCGATCAGGATGAGATCGGGGAGCACCGAGAAACTCAGATCCGCATCGTCGCCGCCGCCTCGCGGCGCCCGGCCCGGCCGCTCATCGGTGCCGTTCGCCCCCGCGGGATCGAGGACCGGGACATCCACATCGGGGCCATCACCGCGAGGCCCAAGCCTGCGAAAGCGGCGGCGGAGCGTCTCCTCGATCGACGCGAAATCATTGGAGCCTTCGACGGTCTTGATCCCAAAGTGGCGGTAGCTCGCGGGCGCCGGCCGTCCCTCCTCGAAGACCACCATCGAGCCGACCGAGTTCGTCCCCATCGTGTTGCTGATGTCGTAACACTCGATGCGCCTCGGCGGGGCGGGGAGCTGCAACCGCGTCGCGAGGTCGTCGAGCAGCGCCTCGGTCTTGGCGGCATCGTAGTCGTCGACGATTCGCTGCTGGCGGAGGGCGACGAGCGCCGTCTCGGCAGCCTGCGCGATCAGTTGCCGTGCGTCACCGCGCTTGGGGACGTGCACTTCGACCGGGCCGCCCCGTTGCGCGGCGAGGAACTCCTCGAAGACGGCTCGCCCGTCGATGTCATCGGACACGAGCAGACGCCGGGGAATCGAGGTCACGTTGGCGTAATACTGCGGGAGGAACCCGCCGAGGCACGCCGCGGCGTCGAGCCCGGCGACACCTTCGAGCTCGTGTGTCTCCATCGCCATCACCCGCCCCTGGCGGATGCTCAACACCGCGGCCATAGCACGCCCCGCCTCGACGGCGACCGCGATGCAGTCCTCGTCGGACCGGGCGCCGCGGAGCACCGTCTGGCGCTCGCTGATCCGCTCGATCGCCCGCAGGCGGTCGCGAAACCGCGCGGCGAGCTCGTAGTCGCGATGGTCGGCGGCAGCGTCCATCTGGTCGCGCAGCTCGTCGTGCAGTGTGTCCGACCGGCCCTCCATGAACTCCTGGACCTGTTCGAGGATCTCGGCGTATTCGGGAGCGTCGATCTTCCCTTCGCACGGCCCCGAGCAGCGCTTGATGTGATAGTCGAGACAGACCCTGCCCCGACGGAAGACCTCGTCACTGCAGGTGCGGAAGGGAAAGATGGTGCGCAGCGAGCGGACGGTGGTGCGCAACGACTGCGCGCTCGTGTACGGCCCGAAGTAGCGCGCACCGTCACGGATCACCTTGCGCGTGTAGTACGGCCTCGGAAAGAGCGTTGCTCCCTCGGCGCTCTTGCCGCGAGGTTTGCGCACCTCCTCGCGCGCGGTTCCAGGCGCAACCGCATCGTGCACGCCCGGACGCGGGATCTTGAGATAGAGATAGCTCTTGTCGTCCTTCAGACGCACGTTGAAGCGCGGACGGTGCTGCTTGATGAGCGTGTTCTCGAGGACCAGCGCCTCGTGCTCGCTCTGGCACGCGATCACCTCGAAATCGAAGACGCTCGCGATCAGCTGATGGGTGCGGGGCTGCAGCGCATCGACGCCGCTGAACCACGAGCGCAGCCTGTTGCGCACGTTCGAGGCCTTGCCGACATAGATGACCCGCGCGTCGGGACCGCGCATGACATACACGCCCGGGCCGTCCGGCGACGCCCGCAGGCGTGCTCGCAGCTGCGCCTTGTCGTCGAGCAGGCGCTCGGAGCGCCGGGGGGCCGCCATCGTGGTCACTGTATCGCTGCTCAGGGAGACCCCTCTGCCGCCTCGAGCTCGGCGAGGAACTGTGCCTCGTCGAGCACGCGAACGTCGAGCCGCTGAGCCTTCTCGAGCTTGCTCCCCGGAGATGCGCCGGCGACGACTGCGTGGGTCTTGCGGCTCACGCTGGACGTGGGATTGCCGCCGAGCGCGCGGATGCGCGCCTCCGCGTCCACGCGACTCGTGCCCTCGAGGCTCCCGGTGATGACCCAGTTCTGACCGCTCCATGGGCCGCCGCCCCCGGCGGCGCGCTCGGGCTCGACGCCCGCGTCGCGCAGATGCTCGAGGACCGCCCTGCCCTCGGCCGACGCGAACCACGCGGCCATGTGCGCGGCGACCACCGCACCGATGCCCTCCACGCCGAGCAGGTCATCCTCCGTGGCGGCCGAGAGCGCATCGATGCTGCCGAAATGCGCCGCGAGCGTCTCCGCCGTGTGCTCGCCGACATGGCGGATCGCGAGAGCATTGATGAATCGAGCCAGCGGCACCCGGCGTCGGGATGCGATCGATTCGATCAACTTCGTGGCCGATCGCTCGGCGAATCCCTCCAGCGTCAGCAGCTGTTCGGCGGTGACACGGAACAGGTCAGCAGGCTCGGTGACGTAGCCGAGGTCGAGCAGCTGGTCGATCACCGCGGGCCCGAGGCCCTCGATGTTCGTGGCCCCGCGCGCGGCGAAATGGATGAGCAACTCCCGGCGCTGCGCCGGACAGAGGGGATTCAGGCAGCGCCGGACCACCTCCCCCTGCTCGCGAACCAGCAGCGAGTCGCAGGCGGGACAGTGCTCGGGCATCTGCCAGGGGGTCGCATCCTTGGGCCGCTTCTCGAGGATCACCCGGACGATCTCGGGAATGACGTCACCGGCTTTGTGCAGCAACACGGTGTCGCCGATGCGCACGTCCTTGCGGGCGACCTCGTCCTCGTTGTGGAGGGTGCAGCGCCGGACGGTCGATCCCGCGACCAGCGTGGGCTCGAGCACCGCCACGGGCGTCACGGCGCCGGTGCGGCCGACCTGGACGTGGATGTCCAGCACCTGGGTTTCGTGTTCCTCGGGCGGGAACTTGTACGCGATCGCCCAGCGAGGGGCGCGAGAGATCGTGCCGAGCTCGGCCTGCTCTGCGAGCGATGCGACCTTGATCACGACGCCGTCGGTGTCGTAGTCGAGGTCGTGACGCCGCTCGGACCAGTGCTCGAGAAAGGCGAGGACCTCGTCGATCGACCCGGCCAGCCGACGGTGCGGATTGACCCGGAAGCCGAGCGCGGCAAGCGTCTCGAGCACCTCCGCCTGGCTGCGGATCCGGCCCGGCGGGTCGATCGCGTACATGAAGGTCTGCAGGCCCCGGCCGGCGGTGACCGTGGGGTCGAGCTGACGGACCGCCCCCGCCGCCGCGCTGCGAGGGTTCGCATATCCCGGCTTGCCGGCCTCCTCGAGGCGGGTATTGGTAGCGGCAAACGCCCCCTTGGGCAGGTAGACCTCCCCGCGGACCTCGAGCTCGTCCGGCAGACCACCGTCCAGCGGCGCGAGCGCCCTGGGCACCGAGCGAATGGTGCGCACGTTTGCGGTCACATCCTCGCCCTCGACGCCATTGCCCCGCGTGGCCGCGCGGACGAAGCTCCCACGGGAGTACGTGATCGACATGGCGAGGCCGTCGATCTTCAACTCGCAGACGTACCCACTGACTGCTCCGATCGCGCGTTCGACCCGAGCGCCGAAGTCGCGCACCTCGTCCGGGTTGAAGGCGTTGTTGAGACTGAGCATCGGGGTTCGATGCCTGACCTTCGTGAAGGTCGCCGCCGGTTCGCCTCCCACTCGCTGGGTCGGAGAATCGGCGGTTTGCAGATCCGGATACGCTGACTCGAGGTCGACGAGCTCGCGGAAGAGGCGGTCGTACTCGGCGTCGGTGATATCGGGTGCGTCGAGCACGTGATACTGCCGCGAGTGATGCTCGAGCTCCTCGCGCAGCGCCAGCACGCGTGCGCGCGCCTGCTCGGGAACCGCTGTCTCGATGTTCCCGGTATCCACCGCTCCCTCAGGGCTCCACGATCGGCCAGAGCGTCGCATCGGCGACCGCGAAGATCTTGACGCCGTGATCATCGAATTTGATGACCAGCTCCTCACCACCTCGGGTCATGGTGCTCTTGAGCACGGTACCCTCACCGTAGCGCTGGTGGCCGATGCGCATGCCCTCGCTGAACCGCTGCGGTGCCAGTTCGACAGGGTTTGGTCGAGTCGCATAGCCGACGATCGCGCGTCGCACGGTGCCGGATGCCCTGATATCGCCCAGCGACGGCGCGCCCGGGCGAAGTTGCACCTCGAGCAGCTCGCCCGGGATCTCGCCAAGGAAGCGCGATGCCTCGGCGAGCTGCGGCGTGCCATAGGTGTGCCGGCGAAAGGCGTGCAGCAGGTACAGGCGGCGGCGCGCGCGCGTGATCCCCACGTATGCGAGCCGGCGTTCCTCGGCGATCCCCGCGTCGCCCTCCTCGAGCGCCCGCGAATGCGGCAGGAGCCCCTCTTCCATACCGGCGATGAACACCACCCCGAATTCGAGGCCCTTCACCTGATGCAAGGTGATGAGCGTGACCCCCGGGGCCTCGTCGCGCATGGTGTCCACATCGCTGACCAGGGCGACATTCTCGAGAAACTGCACGAGCCCGTCGGGTGGCGGCACGTCGGAATACTCGCCGGCGAGCCCAGCCAGCTCGAGGACGTTCGCCCAGCGCTCCGCGCCTTCCTGGGTCCCGTCCTGGAGCATCTCCCGGTAGCCGGTCTCGTCGAGGACACGCTCGAACAGCACCGGGAGCGGCACGCGTTGCGCGTCCGAGCTGAGCCGCTCCATGAGGTCGGCGAATCCGCGGAGCGCCGTCATCGCCGCCGGTCCCAATGCCTGCTCGCCCTCGTCGAGACGCTGGGCTGCTTCGAGCGGGCCGAGTCCCTTCTTGCGCGCCAGCTTGTCGAGCTCGGCCACGCTGCGATCGCCGATCTTGCGACGCGGCGTGTTCACGACACGCGCGAACGACACGGTGTCGCGCGGATTGACACACAGACGGAGATACGCGAGCACGTCCTTGACCTCGCGCCGGTCGTAGAAGCGCAGTCCGCCCACCAGTTGATATGGGATGCCGCGCCTCAGGAACATCTCCTCAAAGGCACGTGACTGTGCATTGGTGCGGTAGAGCACGGCACACTCCGCGAGGGTTACTCCCTCGCGACCGATGAGGTTCTCGATCTCCGACCCGACCGCAAGTGCTTCCTCACGCTCGTCGTACACGGAGATGAGCCGCACGGGTTCGCCGATGCTCTGCTCGGTCCACAACCTCTTCTGCGCGCGCTCGCTGTTGTTGCGGATGAGCGCGTGCGCGATGTCGAGAATCGGTTGCGTGGAGCGGTAATTCTGCTCGAGCACAACCTTGGTCGCATCCGGGAAGTCGTGCTCGAAGGACAGGATATTGCGCACGTCAGCGCCTCGAAACCCGTACACGGCCTGGTCGTCATCGCCGACCACGGTGACGTTGCGGTGCTTGGCGCCGAGGATCTTGACAAGCTCGTACTGCGCCTTGTTGGTGTCCTGGTACTCGTCGACGAAGAGGTGGAGGAATCGATCCTGGTAGTACTCGCGGACCGAGTCGGCTTCGCGAAAGAGCGTGACGGCTCGGAGCAGCAGGTCATCGAAGTCCAGTGCCGATGCCGCGTCGAGCTCGCGCTCGTACGCCCAGTAGATGCGCGCGATCTGCTCGTCCATGGTGTTCGGGTTCACCCGGGCCTGGAAGTCACGCGCATCGAGCAGCTCATTCTTTGCGGCGCTGATCGCGTGCGCCGCACGGCTCGGCGTCAGGCGTTTCTCGTCGATCCCCTCGGCCCGGATGGCGTTGCGGATGGCGGAGAGCCGGTCTGCCTCGTCGTAGATCGTGTATCCCGAGGGGATGCCGATCGCGTCGCCCTCGCGGCGCAGGAGACGAGCCCCGAGCGAGTGGAAGGTGCCGAGCCACATCCCCTTGATGCTGTCTCCGATCAACTGCTCGACGCGGGCGCGCATCTCGCGCGCGGCCTTGTTCGTGAACGTCACCGCGCAGATCTCGTCCGGTCGCACACGGCGCGTGGCGATCACGTACGCGATGCGGTGTGTGAGGACGCGGGTCTTGCCGCTGCCCGCACCGGCGAAGATGAGCAGCGGACCATCAGGGGCCTCGACGGCCTCGCGCTGCGGCGGGTTCAGCCCCTCGAGCAGGGCGGTCGCCCCGATCGTCGCGCTCAGGCGTGCGTCCCGGTCGCGGGCGCGGCGTGCCCGGCCGATGCGCGATAGGCATCCGGCCGCCGGTCGGTGTGCAGGTGGTTTCGGGGTGTGCGCCGCCTCGCGTGTTCGACGGAGTCGAGGTCGACGTCGGCGATGAGCACTTCCTCCCGATCCTTGCTCGCCGGGCCGGACACCGGCCAGCCGTCCGCGCCGACGATGATCGAAGCGCCGATGAACGTGACACCCCGCTCGACGCCGATCCGGTCCGCGCAGGCCATGACCACGCCGTTCTGGGCGGCCGTTGCCATCGCGACATAGTCGCCCTGGCAGTAGCCGCGGTCATCCCAGACAGTGCGCTTGAACGAGGCGACCCAATTGGTGGGCACCGCGATGACCTCCGCGCCGGCGAGTGCAAGGGCTCGGGCAGCCTCCGGGAACCAGAGGTCGAAACAGATGATCATGCCCACCCGCCCGAACGGAAGATCGACGATCGGCAGCTCCTCGCCGGGCCTGAACCACGACTGCTCGTCGTAGTAGAGGTGCAGCTTCCGGTAGGTCGCCATGCGCCCGGATGCCCCGATCAGCACCGCGCTGTTGTGCCGGCAGTCGCCGTCCCGCTCGCTGATCCCGGCCACGATGTGGCACTGGTGCTTGGCACACACTTCACGCAGCGCGCGGACCGTCGGCCCGTCGTCGGGATCCTCGGCGGACCGCTGGGCCTCGGCTTCGTCACCGAAGACATACCCGCTGGACGCGAGCTCGGGGAGCACGATCAGATTCGCTCCCTGGTCGGCGGCCGCGGTTGCCCAGAGCACAGCTTGCGAGCGGTTGTGTTCGAGCTCGCCGACGTGCGGCTCGTACTGCGCGACAGCGATGCGGAGCGGGCGACTCACGCTCCTCACGGTAGCGCAGCAGGCGTGACCCCAGGATGGCGCGGGATGCTCTCGGAGATGCCGCAAAGGATCTCGTGCGGCAGGGTGCCGCACAGGTCGCCCACCTCGTCAGCGCCGATGCGGAGACCACCACGTTCGCCGATGAACATCGCCGTGTCTCCGGGGACGACCCCGTCAATGTCGGACACGTCCACGCCCACCTGATCCATGCTCACGATCCCGACGATCGGGCAGCGCCGACCGCGAATTGCGAGGTGCCCACGGCTGGACAGCGCTCTCGGCAGACCCTGCCCGTACCCGAGCGTCGCGGTCGCGATCCGCCGAGTCGCTGCCGCCCGCCAGGTCCGGCCGTAGCCCACGCTCTCGCCCGCGGCGACCGTGCGCACCTGGGCCACGCGGCAGAAGACGTGCATCGCCGGCCGCAGCGTGGCGGGGCCGGGAACCGGTGGGTAACCGTAGAACGCGATACCCGAGCGGACCAGGTCGTGGTGCATCGCGGGATGGGCCAGTATCGCCGCGCTGCCCGACGTGTGCAGAAGCGCGTCAGGCGCGACTGCGCGGAGTGCTTCGACCGCCTCGAGGAAGCGACCGTGCTGCTCGATCGTGAATCCGGGATCCTCACCAGCGCCGGCAAAGTGGGTGAAGATCCCGACGACCTGGACGTGTCGTCCCGCCTCGCGCACGGCGGCGCCGAGCGTCTCGACCGTCTCGGGAAGCGCGCCGAGCCTGTGCAGCCCGGTGTCGATCTTGAGGTGGACGCGAGCCCTCCCGCCCGCAGCCGCCACCGCGCGGATGCCGTCGGCGTCGAGGACGCTCACATCGACGTCCGAGGCAATCAGATCATGCAGGGCCGCCGGCGGACTCCAGCCCACGACCAGGATGCGAGCTTCGACCCCCGCGGCGCGGAGCCCGAGCGCCTCGTCCGGGGTGTAGACGCCGAGCCATTCGGCCCCACCGTCGAGGGCTGCCGATGCAGCGATTGCCATGCCGTGCCCGTAGCCGTTCGACTTGACCATGACCATCACCTGGGCGGGCCTGACCAGCGCGGCGATCACCGCCGCGTTCTGCGCCAGTGCATCGGTGTCGATCTCCGCCCAGCGAAGATCGCCGCCGCCTCGCCCGCTCACGCTCCGACCGGCACCGGCTCCGGTGCAGGCACCGCGACCTCAGCCGGGGCCACCCGGCGAACCAGACCGAAGGGTGTCTGCTCGTCCGACTGACCCAGCGGGTTATCGGCAACCATGGCAAGAACAGATCCGGCATCGATGCCGACTGACGCGAACACCTCGGCAGCCATGTCGTTGGCGTCGATGATCGCCACCCCCACCCGGCGCCCGGTGCGCCGGCGGACGTCGGCGGCGATGCTCAGCGCAGCACCCGACGGATCCAGCGGCGACTTGGTCGCCCACTTGTCATATGGAGGGAGGTTGAGCGACGAGGGCCCGTCGATGGCGTTGACCCCGTGCCCCGCCACGCGATAGAAGACGCCGCGCATGCCGAGCGGCTTGGTCACCGCAGCGGCGGCGGCTGCGAGGAGGATCCGACCCACGCCCGCTTCGTCGATGGCCAATTGCATGGTCGTGGGGTGGGCGAGCCCGACCCCGGTGGGCTCGTGGCTCACGTAGCGGGAGAGCACTCGCGCCGCCCGTGAAACCCTGATCTCGTTGATCGGATAGGAACGTCCCTGGCTGATCGCCAGTGCTTTCTCGCTCACCAGCAGGATGTCGCCGTCCGCGACGTCGATGCCGTCACTGCGCAGGCGCTCGAGGGCCCCGGAGACAGCTTCGAGAAGATCGTCGCCAGGCTTGATCAGCGTCGATCGCAGTGGCATCCGAGCCCAGATCCGGCCCCGATCCTCGAGGAACAGGTGCCGTCCCCAGTTGAGGCGCGCGCCGGCGAGCAGCGCCTCCCCGCCGGCCACCCTGCGCGCCGTCACCCGATCACCCCGGCGGACGAAGCCGCCCTGGTAGCTCTCCTTGTCGAGCGCGCGCGTCTTACCGTCGATGAAGATGCGCAACCACACCTCGGCGTTGACCGCGCGCCAGAAGAACATCGACTCCTCGACCTCACCGGCGCACGCGCGACGGAAGTTCTCGGCCAACGCAGCGGCTTTCCAGTACGGGCGCGCGCGGAACGACGGCGAGCGCATGAGGCTCTGCAGCACCGCCCGCTGGCGGCGATACCAGCGGAATTCGGGCGTGGTGAAGCCGATCTTCTTGCGACGGGCCTCGACCTTGGCGGGCAGAACGCCATGCAGGGCCTGGCGCACGATCGCCCGCGTCCAGCCGCTGTGGATAATCGCGGTGCGCGGGAGTGTGAGGATGTAGTCGACCAGCTCCTGGTCGAGGAAGGGCAGTCGCGCCTCGAGCGAATGCGCCATCGACGCTCGATCCTCATAGCGCAGCAGCGGTGGCAGGCTGTAGGTCCGGAAGTCCTGGAGCAGGCGGCGCTTGAGATCATCTGCAACCCGGTCGTCCTCCGGCGGTTTGCGCCCGCGGGTGAACGATGGCGCCAGCATGCCCGCAACGTCGACGCGCTGGCCACGCTCACGAAGCCGCCTCCGGACCAGCGGGCTGACGATGTCGCGGAGCAACCAGGCCTCGCGAGCGAACTCGGCGTAGCGGCGCTCGCGCAGGAGCTGGCGGAGCAGCACATACGGGTAGTGGTCGTATCCGGCGAGCAGCTCATCACCCGCCTGACCGTCGAGCGTCACGGTGACCTGGCGTCGTGCGAGCCGCATCACCATCCACATCGCGAAGGGCGCCGAGGAGACCATCGGCTCCTCCATGTGCCAGACCCACGCCTCGAGCTCGCGGATGAAGTCCTGGTCGGTGGGCTGCACCGCGCTGTTGTCCGCGCCGGTCACCTGCAGCACGCTGTCGATGTATGCGCTCTCGTCGATGCGATCGCCGGGGAACACCGCGGAGAACGTCTTCAGGCGGTCACCGAGCGACTCGGTGTCGGGAACGTGGTCGCGGAGTTGCTGCGCCATGACCGTGCAGATGGACGACGAGTCGAGACCACCGCTCAAGCAGATGCCCACCGGCACGTCGGCGACGAGACGGCGCTGCACCGCGCGCTCGAAGACCGCGCGGAACGCCTCCGGACTCGCGTCGCCGTCCTCCGAGAGCCGCGGTGTCCAGTACACCGTCTCGGAGATGGCGCCGCCTTCGATGACCGCGAAGGCCGCCGCGGGCACCTGCCGGATGCCCCGAAAGAAGGTCCCGTCGTTATGGTCGAACAGACCGAAGCGGAGGTATTCGTACATCTGCTGGTCATCGACCTCGCGCGGGAAGGTCTCGTCCTGCAGGATTGCCTTGATCTCCGAGGCAAAGACGACCCGCCCCCGATGGCGTGCATAGAACAGCGGCTTGATGCCGAAGTGGTCGCGTGCGAGCACCATCCTTGGGGCGGGCGCGCGCTCGTCGAGGATGGCGAGACCCCACATGCCGTTGAAGCGGCGGAAGCAGTCCGTGCCCCATTGCGCATACGCGTGGAGCACCACCTCGGTGTCGCACGTGGTTGTGAAAGAGTGCTCGAGCGCCTCCAACTCGGCCCGCAGCTCGCGAAAGTTGTAGACCTCGCCGTTGTAGACCATCTGCAGCCTGCCGCCGTCCATCGACACCGGCTGGCTGCCGTGCTCGAGGTCGATGATGCTCAGCCGGCGGAATCCGAGGGACGCGGTGGCATCCTCGAAATAGCCATCGTCATCCGGCCCCCGGTGGCGGAGCGACGTCGTCATGGCATCGAGCAGGGTCCTGTCCGGAGGACCCCAGAAGCCCGAGATCCCGCACACGTCAGCGGCTCGCGGGCGTCAATGGTGGTCGGTGCATGACCATGGCAACGGTACGACACCCGCCGAGGTCACGGACGTTCTCCGGCGCGAGCGCCGGCCTGTCAGCCGACGCTAGAAGTCCATGTCGTCGTCGTCCATCCCCATACCGCCGCCGCCGCCGTGCGAGTGGCCGCCGCCCGCTGCGGCTTCCTCCCTTTCCGGAGCATCGGCGATCAGCGCGTCGGTGCTGAGCACGATGGTGGCGATCGAGGTTGCATTGACCAACGCTGAGATGACGACCTTGGTTGGGTCGATGACCCCGCGTTCGACAAGGTTGCCGTAGGTTTCGCTCACGGCGTCGAAGCCCTGGTCGCCCTTGGCCTCAGCCACCTGGTTGACAACGACCTGGCCTTCGAGCCCGGCGTTCTGGGCGATGATGCGCAGCGGCTCGCGAAGTGCCCTGGCGACGATGTCCGCACCGACCCGCGCCATGCCCTCGAGCTTGAGCGCCGCCACAGCGGGAACCGCGCGCAGCAGCGCGACGCCGCCGCCGACGACGACGCCTTCCTCGATCGCCGCACGGGTGGCGGCGAGCGCGTCCTCGACGCGGGACTTGCGCTCCTTCATCTCCACCTCGGTGGCCGCGCCGACCTTGATCACCGCGACGCCGCCGGTCAGGCGCGCGAGACGCTCCTGCAGCTTCTCGCGATCCCAATCGGAGGTGGTCTCCTCCATCTGCTGGCGGATCTCGGCGCAGCGCGCCTCGATTGCCTTCTTGGTGCCACCGCCGCGAACGATCGTCGTGTCGTCCTTGGTGACGGTCACGCGCCCGGCAACACCGAGCTGCTCGTCACGCGCCGCGTCGAGGCGCTGGCCCGTCTTCTCGCTGATCACCGTCGCGCCGGTGAGCACCGCGATGTCCTGGAGGATCGCGTCGCGACGCTCGCCGAACGCGGGAGCCTTGACCGCCATCGCGCTGAAGGTGCCGCGAGCACGGTTCACGACCAGAGTGGCGAGTGCCTCGGCCTGGACGTCCTCGGCCACGATGAGCAGCGGGCGGCCGGCGCGCATGACCAGCTCCAGGCTGGGCAGGAGGTCGTTGACCGACGAGATCTTGGCATCTGTGACGAGAACTCGAGCGTCGGACAGGACGGATTCCATGTTCTGCGGATCGGTGACCAGGTGCGCGGAGATGTATCCCCGGTCGAATTGCATGCCCTCGACGACATCGACCTCGGTCTCGATCCCGGTGCCTTCCTCGATCGATACGACGCCTTCCTTGCCGACCTTGTCGAATGCGTCGGCGATCATGGCGCCGATGACGGCGTCACCGGAGCTGATCGTGGCGACGCGCAGGATGTCGTCCCCGCCCTTGACCGGGTGCGAGCGCGAGCGAATCGACTCCACCGCGACGTCGCACGCGGCCATCATGCCGCGGCGCAACTCGTTGGGCGGAGCGCCGGCGGCGAGGTTGCGCAACCCTTCGTCGAGCATCGACCGGGCCAGCACCGTCGCCGTGGTGGTGCCGTCGCCCGCGACGTCATTGGTCTTGATCGCCACTTCCTTGAGCAGCTGCGCGCCCATGTTCTCGAAGTGATCCTCGAGTTCGAGCTCACGCGCGATCGTCACCCCGTCATTGCTGATCAGAGGCGGGCCGAACTTCTTGTCCAGAACGACCGTGCGACCGCGTGGTCCGAGTGTCACCGCGACGGTGTCGGCGACGATCGCCGCGCCGCGTGCGAGCGCCGCGCGTGCGGGCGCCTCGAAGCGAAGCTGCTTTGCTGGCATCCCCGACTACTTCTTGCCGTTCTTCTCGACGACGGCGAGGATGTCCTTCTCCCCGAGGATCAGGTACTCGACATCGTCGATCTTGACCTCGCTGCCGGCGTACTTCGCGTACATGACGCGATCGCCGACCTTGACGTCGAGTGCAACGCGGACGCCGGTCTGCTCGTTGTAGCGACCGTTGCCGACAGCCTCGATGATGCCTTCCTGTGGCTTCTCCTTGATGGTGTCGGGCAGCACGATGCCGCTCTTGGTCATCTCATCGCGCTCGACCGGTTTGACGACGACACGATCGGCGAGGGGGCGCAGCTTGAGGGACATGGGACCTCCTGGGTTCTTAGCACTCTTGGTGGGTGACTGCTAACACTCTACCTAACCGAGTGCCAACCATGCAAGCTCGCGGCCCCGAAATCGGGGGCTTGTCACACGGCGGCCGCGGGAGCCGAGGGCGGGGCCGAGATCCGCCCCCGCGCCGGGCGCAGGAAAAGCGTGAGCCCGACGCCGAGGAATCCCGCCCAGAGGATCGCCTGGAGGAGCGTTGGCGCGGCACTGTAGCCGACCAGTCCGTGGAGGACATCGCCGATTCCCGTGTCATCGGGAAGGGTGCGACTGACGTTCCACAATGTCATCGAGCCGCCCGGAAGCACTCCGAGGCCCTGCAGGTTCTGGACGGCGTCCGCGAGCAGGCCGGCCGCCACCACCATCAGCAGGCTGCCGACGATCGCGAAGAACCGCCCGAGGTTGATGCGCAGGCCGACGCGATACATGGCGAAGGTCACCGAGAGTGCCACCGCGAGCCCGATGACAGCACCGATCACGAGTTGAAGCGGTGAGCTCTGGTAAGCGATCGCCAGCAGGAAGATCACCGTCTCGATCGCCTCGCGTCCCACGGTGACGAATGCGATCAGGGCGAGGGCGAAACCCGAGCCGCCACTCACCACCCCGGAGATCCTGACGCGCAGCTCCCGCCCCATGTTGCGGCTGTGACGGCGCATCCAGAAGGTCATATAGGTCAGGACGGCCACCGCCACCGCGAAGACCACCGTCTCGAACCAGGCCTGCGCGGTCGAGTTGATAAAGGCGTCGCGGCTGACGATCCAGAGGACGATTCCCGCCGCGACGGCGAGCACCACTGCCGTCCCCGCACCCAGAAACACGAAGCGGAACAGGTCGCGCCGGCCCGCTGACGCCAGGTAGGTCAGCAGGATCGAGCAGATCAGGGTGCCTTCAATGCCCTCTCTGGCAAAGATCAGCAGGCTTCCGACCACGACGCGGGTCCTTCGGACAGAACGGATGATGCCTGAGCGGCGAGTTAGATTAACCTAACCTAACGGTCCGCGAGGGCCTCGACCCAGATCGCCCTCGCCGTCGCCGGGTCGACGGACACCTTCGCACCCGACGCGGTCAGGTCCCAACCAGAGGTCGAGCGTGAGACAACGCCGACGTCGATGCCCGGGACGATCCCCCGCTCGTCGAGCAGGTGGAGCAGGTGCGGCGCCTCGTGTTCGGCGACTTCCGAGATCCGTGCGACCCGCGCCTGATCGCCGTCCTCGAGTTCCACCAGCCGGACCAGGCGCCGCCCCTGGGGAGGTGTGCGTCCAGGGATGACGTTGCCGTGCGGACAGGTCGTGGGCCGCCCGAGCGACTCGTCGATGCGCTCGAGGACCAGCGCCGACATCCCATGGGTCAGCGACTGCGCCTCGAGGTCGGCCGTCGCCCAGTCGAACCCGAGGATGTCGGTCAGCCAGCGCTCGACGATGCGATGCCGGCGGACGATCGTCGCGGCCGCGTCGGCTCCGCTCTCGGTGAGTTCCACCGACCGGTCGCCGGCAATGCTGATCAGACCGTCGCGGGCGAGCCGCTGGAGCGAGACGGTCACCGTCGGGGCACTGACGCCGAGCCATTCCGCGAGGCGCCCAGGACGTGGCACCTCCCCCTCGTGATCGATGTAGTAGATCGCCTCGAGATACCGCTCGGTGGTTTCCGAGCGGGGCAGGGACGGCTCGACGGCAGTCATGCGGAGGGAATCTACGCGCACTCCGCCAGCGAGGGATCGACGTCGAAACCGGGAGCATCCGGACCGTGGACCCGGAGCCGCTGCCAGCCGGCCGCGGCGATCATCGCCGCGTTGTCGGTGCAGAGGTCGAAGGGTGGCACGACGACCCGGAGACCACTGAATCGAGCTGTCACCGCTTCACGCAGCGCGCGGTTGGCGGCGACGCCTCCGACGACCGCCACAGTGGTCGCCCCGGTGCGGTCTGCGGCGGCAACCAGACCGGTCACCAACTGGTCGACGGCAACTGCCTGGAAGCTCGCGGCGAGGTCGGCGACCACCTGGCGATCTCGCGGGACCCCCGATGCTGTCAGCGCCTCAGGGCCGAGGTCGCGAACCATGTAGCGGACCGCCGTCTTGAGGCCGCTGAACGAGAATGCGCCGTCGAGCCGGGTGCGGGGCAGCGGGAATCGGGACGGGTCGCCTCCCGAGGCCACTCGCTGGATCGCCGGTCCGCCCGGGTACTCCAGGCCCAGGAGGCGGGCGACCTTGTCGAAGGCCTCGCCGGCCGCGTCGTCGCGGGTCGCAGCCAGGCGCTCTGCGATCCCGTGCTCGCGCAGCAGGACGCATTCGGTGTGGCCGCCGCTCACCAGCAATGCGAGATACGGGGGTTCGAGCTCGGGGTCGGCGAGCCACGCGCTGTAGACATGCCCGGCGAGGTGCGAGACGCCGACGATCGGGAGGCCACGGGCCATCGCGGCCGTCGTCGCGTACATCGTGCCGACGATCAGGCAGCCCGCAAGGCCGGGTCCCCGGGTCACGGCAATGGCGTCGATGGCGTCCCAGCCACCCGGCACCGGCGCGAGCGCCGCATCGACCACGGTGGCGAGGCCCTCGAGATGCGCGCGCGCGGCGAGCTCCGGAACGACACCGCCGTGCACGGCGTGGAGCGCGATCTGCGAGGACACCACCGACGAGCGGACCTCGCGGCCGTCGGTGAGCACCGCCGCCGCGGTCTCATCGCAGGATGTCTCGATCGCGAGCAGATTCAGGCTGACGGGTACTCCATCGAGGGGCCGCCCCCGACCCCGGTCACGTCGAAGCCGTTGAGAATCGCCGTGAAGTTCCGCTTGAACTCCGGGGCGTGGATGCTGTCGCTCCACATGATCACGGCGTCCTCGCCGTTGTCGGTGTAATAGCCCCGACGCCGGCCGATCGCCTTGAAACCGAAGCGCTCGTAGAGCCGGATTGCGTGGTCGTTGGTGTCGCGCACTTCGAGGGTGATCCAGCGGGCGCCGAGCGCGTAGGCACGCTGCACCAGAGCCGCGAAGAGCACCGTCCCGTAGCCTTTGGAGTGATCACCGGCGCGGACGCCGATGGTGGTGACATGCGCTTCGAGCGCCACTCTCCAGAGGCCCGCGTAGCCGACGATGCCGCCGTCCTGTCTGAGCACGATGTACGACGCCTGCCGGTTCTGGGACAGCTCGCTTGCGTACGCGTTCTTCGGCCACGGCGACGCGAAGACCTGGCGCTCGATTGCCTGCACGGCAGCGATGTCCTCGTAGCGCATCGGCTCGAGGGAGAGACGAGGGACGACCTGCATGAACACCCTGAAATCAATGGTGGAGTCGGCATCTGCATCATAACCGCGGCATCCGGTGGCGGCAGGTGAGCCGTGACAGATGTCATGCGAGCTTCCTGACCGGCCTCACTATCGCGCAGGGCCGGCGCGGGTCAGGCTCAACGCATGACATCTCACCCTTCCGCAACAGGCATCCGCACCCCCGGTCTCGTCCGCTCTGATGCCGCCGGCGAGTGCGCGGTGCGTGTCCAGGGAGTCACGCGGCGCTTCGGGCCGGTGCTGGCTGTGGACAACCTCAGTCTCACGGTGGAGCAAGGGCAGACGGTTGCGCTGCTGGGACCCAATGGCGCCGGCAAGACAACGACGATCTCCATGCTCCTCGGCCTCTCGGCGCCGGACGCCGGCAGCATCGCGATCTTCGGCTCCGCACCGGGATCCGCCACGGCGCATGCCAGTGTCGGGGCAATGCTCCAGGACGGCGGCATGATGCCCGGCGTGCTGGTGGGCGAGTTGCTCGCGATGGTTCGCAGCCTCTACGCCACACCGCTCGCGCTCCACGAAGCCGTCGAGATCGCGCAGTTGGGCGGCCTCGAGAAGCGACGTGTCGATCGCCTCTCAGGCGGTCAGTCCCAGCGGCTCCGGCTCGCGATGGCGCTCATCGGAGACCCGCGGCTCCTCGTCCTCGATGAGCCGACCGCTGCCATGGACGTGGAGACGCGGCGCGGGTTCTGGCATGCGATGGAGGGGTTCACGGAGCGCGGCAGAACCATCCTCTTCTCGACGCACTACCTGGAGGAAGCCGACCTGACCGCGGACCGGATCGTGATGATGGCCCGCGGTCGCGTCGTCGCGGATGGCACGCCCTCAGCCATCAAGGATTCGGTCGGCCTGCGGGTCATCCGCTTCTCGATCGCCACTCCCGGCATCGCGGGGATCGACGCGCTCCCCGGGGCGGTGTCCGCGACCGCACACGGCAGCCGTGTCGAGTTGCGCTGCAAGGACTCCGACGCCGCCCTGCGTGTGCTGCTCGCCGCTCGCCCTGACGCCTACGACATCGAGGTCGCCGGCGTCGCCCTCGAAGACGCGTTCATCACGATCACCGACGGCATCGCCGCCTGATTGGAGACCACGGCATGATCAAGTACCTCACGCTCGAACTCCGTCGCTCGCTCCGCGACCGGCGCTATCTGCTGCTCGTCGCCGGTTGGCCGGTGGCCGCCTATCTGCTCTTCTCCACGGTCTTCGGAGCGGCTGCGGACCGGTCGGAGGGGCTCGCACCAACGGTCACGATCATGGTCGCGATGGCCACGTTCGGTGCCATGGGTGGAGTGCTCATGGCCTCCGGGCCGCGCCTCGCCATGGATCGCCAGCTCGGCTGGTTGCGTCAGCTGCGTCTCACCCCGCTCGCCCCGGCACGGATTCTCACTGCGCGCCTGATTGCGGCGATGGCGCTGAGCCTTCCCGCGATCGGCCTCACCTTCATCGCCGCGGTGCTGGTCAAGGGCGTCACGCTGCCGCTCTGGGAGTGGCCGGTGCTGGTGGTGCTCATCGCGGCCGGTTGCCTTCCGTTCGCGGCCATGGGCATCCTCGTCGGCACGATCGCGGATGGCGACGGCGCCCAGGGCTTGACCATGGTGCTGTATCTCGTCCTCGCGGCTCTCGGCGGTCTGTGGATGCCCGTGCAGATCCTGCCCTCGGCGCTGCAAACCGTTGCCAAGACGCTGCCCTCCTACCACCTTGCCCAGCTGGGATGGCATGTGGCCCAGGGCGTTGCCCCTGCTCTCGGCGACGTGCTCGTCCTGCTCGCTTGGTTTGCGGGTGCCGCCCTGCTCGCGGTGGCCGCCTCGCGCCGGCTGACCCTGCGTACCGCGTGAGCCTGGCATAGCATCATGCTCATGGCCGGCACAGTGGAAACGACAAGGACGGTCGGCGGCCCCGACAACGTGATGTGGCCGATCCCCACAGTTGCCCGCCTCGCCTGGGCGGCGATCTGGCTCGTCTTCCTCGGCTATCCCATCGCCGATATCGTCGGCACCAGATACTCCCCCGCCCGAGCGGTCATCGCGTGGATCTGCCTCGTCGGTTTCGCCGCCACGTATCTCTTCGCGATGTGGATATGCCTGTCACTGGTACCGCGCGTCGCGACCGGGCTGTTGCTGCTGCCGCTGGGTGCGCTCTTCGTGGAAGGGATCACACTCGCGCTGGTTTTTCGCGGGCAGTGGAGCGGCGTGCTCGTGTACTGCGGCGTTGCCGCCGGGTGGACACTCCGCTGGCGCTTCCTCGTCCCCGTCTTGTTTGCCCTTGGCGTCTTCATGGTGGTCTCCGGGGCGATGCTCGGTTATGCGTGGGCAGACCTTGGCTTCATCACATTCCTCACCGTGGCGCTGGGTTTCACCATGCTCGCGTTCCGCCGGCTGATCGCGACTGTCATCGAGCTCCGCACCGCACGCGCCGAGGTGTCGCGCCTCGCGATCGCCGACGAGCGGCTGCGCATCTCCCGCGATGTTCATGACATTCTTGGCCACAGCCTGTCGGTCATCACACTCAAGGCGCAGGTGGCGCGCCGCCTGATGCGCAGCGATCCCGACGCCGCGGCGGCGGCGCTCGGCGATGTCGAGTCAGTCGCCCGTGAATCGCTCGCCGAGGTGCGCGCGATGGTCACCGGCTACCGGCAGCGTTCGCTCGCCGACGAGTTGCAGGGCGCGCGCGACGTGCTCGACGCGGCGGGGATCGCGTTTGCGGTGACGCGCGGGAACGTCGTGCCCCCGGCTCCAATCGACAGCCTGCTCGCCTGGACCGTGCGTGAGGGCGTGACCAACGTCCTGCGCCACAGCCGTGCGCACCACTGCGAGATCTCGTTCGAAGCGAGCAACGGCGGATTCGTGGTTGCCATCGTCGACGACGGAGTCGGTGGCATCGCGAATGCGGGCGGCAGCGGGTTGCACGGGCTGCGCGAGCGAGTCGGCGCCGCAGGTGGACGGGTCGAGGCCGGACCTGGGGAGCGGGGCGGATTCCGACTCCAGGCGTACGTTCCGCAGGCGGCCACGACGTGATCCGTCTGCTGATCGCCGAGGACCAGGGCATGGTGCGTGGGGCGCTTGCCACGCTGCTCGAGCTGGAGGACGACATCGAGGTGGTGGCGCAGTGTTCTCGCGGCGACGAGGTCGTCGTGGTGGCGCGAGCCGCGCAGCCGGACGTCGCGCTGCTCGACATCGAGATGCCCGGGATGGACGGGCTCGAGGCCGCGGCGATGCTGCATCGGGAGCAACCCGCGTGCACGATCATCATCCTCACCACCTTCGGACGGCCTGGATACCTGCGCCGCGCCATGGAGGCCGGCGCCACCGGATTCGTCGTGAAGGACGGGCCAGCGGACCAGCTGGCCGTGTCGATCCGCCGTGCCGTCGCGGGTGAGCGCGTCATCGATACCGCCCTTGCCGCAGCGGCGCTCAGCGATGGCTCGAGCCCGCTGACGCCGCGAGAGCGGGATGTGCTCCACGCCGCCTCCGGCGGGGCGACCATCGCGAGCATCGCCGGCTCGATGTTCCTGTCCCAGGGAACGGTGCGCAACTACCTCTCTTCGGCGATTCAGAAGACCGGCGCGCGTAACCGCCTCGAGGCGGTGCGCACCGCCGAGCAGCACGGCTGGCTGTAGGGTCGCGACGAGTCAGTCGACGTAGAGCGCGCCCAGCCCCGCCGGGTCGAGCGCCGGCCGAGAGAGCGCGAGCGGGACCGCCCGGGCAAGCGCACGCGCGGGGTCCACGAGGATGAGCCCGGCGACGTCGATGCTGTCAGTGCTCAGGACCCGAGCACCTGCAGCGTCAAAGCCGAGCCGGGGCACGCGTGACGGTGCGGCGGCATCAGCGAGACGCGCGACGTAGAGCGCGCCGCGCCCGGCGTCGGCGATGACCCAGTCATCAACGCCGGCGCCAGGTTCGCCACACGCGACCACCTCGAGCGAACCGACGCCGTAGAGGGGCAGGTGACGCGCGTGCGCGATCCCGAGCGCCGCCGCCATCCCGGCGCGCACCCCGGTGTAGGTTCCCGGCCCGATCACGACCACAACCGCGATGTCGACCGCGCCGAGCATCCCACCGAGCGCACGGGGCAGGGATGCGGCGACCGCATCTCCACCGATCACCGCCGAGTCGATCAGCGCGCCGTCGGCGGTCGCCGCCACCGCGACAACCCGCGACCTCGACGACGTGTCGATCGCGAGCACGGTCACGCTCGCGCCTCGGTGTTCCACGCGTCCAGGAGCCGTTGCGGCGCCGTGTCGGCCCGGGTGATCACCCGCGTCCCGTCATCGTCGATATCGATGGTGACCGTGGCGGGTGCGTCCCGCTCTCGCTCGGCGTGCTCGCCCCATTCCACAACCACGACGCCGCCCGACTCGAGCATCTCGTCGATGTCGAGCAGCCGGATGTCCGCGCTCGGGCCGAGACGGTACAGATCGAGGTGATGCAGGACCCGGGGTCCGGCGCTATAGACGTGGTGCAGGACGAAGGTGGGCGACCGCACCAGCGTCGGGTCGATGCCCATCCCCGCAGCGATACCCCGGACGAGGACGGTCTTGCCCGCGCCGAGCTGACCGCTCAGGAGGATGAGGTCGCCTGGCTCAACAGCCATACCGATGCGCTCTCCGAGGGCGAGCGTCTCGGCCTCGGTCGTGCAGCGCGTGGCGGCACCGGCATCGCTCATGAGAAGTGACGCGAGCTCGTCTGCGGACGTGGCATCTGGGCGCCGCCCTCGTGGTCGAGGACATCGAGAGTCGCGCCCGCAACCAGGCGTCCGACCACCGTCAGCGGCGCCAGCTCCTTCGGCCAGCTCTCAAGGAGCGCCGCGACAGCCGGCTCGGGCAGCGTCGCCACCAGCTCGAAGTCCTCGCCGCCGCCGATTGCGAGGTCGGGCCACGCGGCGCCGAAGTCCGAGACCAGTGCCGTTTCGACGGGGAGGCGGTCGAGCCAGAGCTCGGCGCCGCACGCCGACATCTCGGTGATCCGCTCGAGGTCGACGAGGAGCCCGTCGCTGATGTCACCCCCGCAGCGCACCCCTGACGCGACGAGCTGGAGCCCTTCGGCGATCCTGGCGACCGGGGAGAGCTGCGCATCGACCCAGGCTCGTTCCTGCTCGGACAGGTCGTCGCCGCCATCGAGCAGCAATCGGAGTCCGGCGGCCGCGCGGCCCAGAGTTCCGGTCACCAGCACGAGGTCGCCCGGGCGACCGCGGTCTCGACGCAGCGCCGCGTCCGCGCCGAGCGTTCCCCCCACCGAGATGTCGATGACGAGCGGCCCGTCGATCGCGCTCACGTCGCCGCCGGACACCGCGCACCCTGCGGACCGGGCGGCTGCGCAGAGCCCTCGCTGGATCTCGAGAACATCCTCAAAGCACGTGCTCGATGGGGCGCAGAGCGTGGCGGTGCACCAGAGTGGCCGGGCACCCATCCCGGCCAGGTCGGAGAGCGCGACGGCCAGCGCCCGGGCTCCGAGACGGCGAGGGGTGATCCAGGTGCGACGGAAATCCACGCCTTCGACCAGGGCATCCTGGCTGATCGCCAGATCGGTTCCGGGCTCGGGCGACCACACGGCAGCGTCGTCACCCGAGGCGACGATGAGGCCCGGCGCGGGCGCGTGGGCGATCTCCCTGAGTGCTCGCAGCAGGGCCCGCTCGCCCACGTCCGCGAGGCTCGGCCCGCCCCGGTCGAAGGCTCGCTCGGGCGTCTGATCTTGGTCCAACGTCACACGTCCGCAATATACGGGGCGCGGCCACGGGGTACTGTGGCGCCGGATGTCCGGCTTGCGTTCGGACCCTCCGGCTCGGTATCGTGCCGCGGGGACGTACCGATCGGTGCCCGTCCGGGCAGCGGCGGCAGATTACACGGAGGACGCCTATTTTGACGTGGAGCCGGAAGGTGGCCCTGACCGCGGCAGGCGTCATCACCCTTCTGGCCACCGGAATCGGAACCATCCCGAACACCCAGGCAAACGGTTCATCGTCGACAACTTCGCAGGCGCCGAGCTCTGCGATCGCAGCGCTGCAGCAGCGGCGCGCGCAACTCATCGCACAGCTCGCCGCGATGCAACCCAGTCTGAGTTCCGCGGGCGGCTCCGTCAATTCGGCGGAAGCGATGTTCAATACCCAGCAGACACGGGTGTTGAACGAGCGCAAGCAGCTCGCGAAGCTGAATGCAGCCCTGCTCTCACTGAGCAGCGAGTTGAACAGCAACGACGCGACGGCGGCGCAGGACAAGGCGCAGCTCGCTGAGATCACGCGCGCCACGTACGAAACCAGCGGCAACAACCAGATGCTGGCAGCGGTGCTGAGCGCGCAGTCGTTCAACCAGGCGATCGACGAGTTGAAGGCGGCGAATCAAGTGTCGCAACAGGTGCTCAACCTCGTCGAGCGTCTGGCCGCGTCCAACCGCTCGATCGTCGCCGAGCAGAACTCCATTCGCGCGGACGCGTCGTCGGCGCAGAGCCTGGAAGGCCAGCTCGCCGCGCAGAGCAACCAGCTGCTCGTGGTTCTGGAGAGCCGGAACACGCTGTTCGCCGGGCTCAACGGCCCCGCGCGTTCCATTGCGGCGGAGATCGCCAACGTCGACAACCAGATCGCGTACCTCGAGGCCGGCCCGCACGTCGGCTCAGGTGCGTGCGGCAACCACTTCGCATACGGCTTCTGCACGTACTACGTCGCCACCCGCCGCTGCGTCCCGTGGCTCGGCAACGCCGGGAGCTGGCTCATCGCAGCAGCCCAGATGGGCTACAAGGAAGGGCACCTTCCGATCGCCGGAGCCATCGTTGTGTTCTGGCCGGGTCAAGGCGGGGTGAGCCCTGAGGGCCACGTCGCGTACGTCGAGGCGGTGGGACCGGCCGCCGGAATCCCGGCCGGCTCGTTCAAGCTCTCGGAAATGAACTTCGCCGGCTGGAATCGTGTCGACTATCGCGTGATCAGCGACACGACGAGCAACATCGAAGGGTTCATCTACGGGCAGTAGCCGCCTCGAGCGCGCGCCGAAGCCGCTCCTGGGCAGCCGGCAGTGCGTCGATCACGTCTGAGGCGAGCGCGCCGGCTCGTCCACGGCGAGCCTGGACCATCAGACCGGCCTCCGCATGAATGCTGACGCCCGCCACGGCGGCGTCCCGAGGCGCGAGCCCCTGGGCCAGCATCGAACCGATGAGGCCGGCGAGCACGTCGCCGGTGCCGCCGGTTGCCAGTGCGACCACGCTGTGGTGATCGACGTGCGTGGGCATCCCTGGCGCGGCCACCACCGTCTCCGCGCCCTTCAGCACAACCACCACGCCGTGCTGCTGTGCATAGCGCTCGGCGGTGCCGACCCGGTCTGCCTGCACCGCATCGGTCGTCATCGCGGCGAGGCGACCCATCTCCGCCGGGTGCGGGGTCACAACGTTGGTCTGTCTGGTCAGCTTCCAGTCGAATCCCGAGGCGGCGACGATGTTCAGCGCGTCGGCGTCGACCACCGCCGGGCAGGGCAATCCGACCAGCAGATCCAGGAGCGCGCTGACCGTGTCACGAGACCGGCCCAAGCCGGGTCCGATGACCAGCACGTCTGCGCCGCCGAGCCGTTCCCGGACCCTCGGAACCGCGTTCGGGTGGAGCGTCCCGGTGCCTGCGTCAGCAAGCGGCGTCGGCATCACCTCGAGGCAGCCCGCAGCAACGATCGGATGGATCGCCTCCGGGATGCAGACCTCAACCAGCCCGGCGCCGCCGCGCGCCGCTCCCATCGCGGCGAGTCGCGGCGCCCCGGTGAAGCCCTTGGAGCCGGCCACGACGACCACCCGGCCAAAGGTCCCCTTGTGCCCGGTCTCCGGGCGATCGGCAAGTACCAGGCCGTCGGGAAGCACCAGTCCGGCGCGCCCACGGGGCGCCCCGCGGTTGATCGCAACGGCGATGGCGAGGCCGCCGTCGTGGGTCAGCGACAGCGCGATCGCTGTCTCCTCGCCGCGGATGTGCACCCGAGGCGGCCCCCCGCGGCGGCGCACGACCTCGATGTCCCGATATGCGGGCATCGCCTCCCCCGCGGATGAGCAGAGTTTGCGCACCGCCTCCTTGGCCGCCCATCTGCTCGCCCAGCGTTCGGGCTTCCCCGCACTGATGCGCTGCTCGCCGGCGGTGTAGATGCGCTGGGCGAACCGAGGGTTTCGCTCGAGCAGTGACGCGATGCGATCCACCACGGTCACGTCGACCCCGACAACCATCGTCATACGACGACTATTCCACAGTCACCGATTTCGCGAGGTTGCGCGGCTGGTCGACGTCACATCCGCGCTGCACGGCGACGTGATATGCGAAGAGCTGCAGCGGGATGACGTTGATCAATGGCGAGAGCACCTCGGAGCATCCCGGCACCGGGATCGTGGTGGCAAACCCAGCGTCGAACGGATCCTCACCCTCGGTGATCAGCGCGATCACCGGCGCGTCGCGGGAGTGGACCTCCTGCACATTGCTCACCATCTTCGGGAGCGTCGCGGACCGTGTCGCGATGGCGATCACCGGGACGTCGGGCTCGAGCAGGGCGATCGGCCCGTGCTTCAGCTCGCCCGCCGCGTAGCCCTCCGCGTGGACGTAGGAGATCTCCTTGAGCTTGAGGGCGCCCTCCATGGCGATCGGAAAGTTGATGCCCCGCCCGATGTACAGCGCGCTGTGGGTATGCGCGAAGCGCTGACCGAGTTCGACGAGCATCGGCTCCAGCTCCAGCGTCTTCGAGAGGAGGTCGGGCAGACCCTGGAGCTCTGCCACCAGGCGCTGATGCTCGGTGACATCCAGGGTGCCGCGCGCATCGCCGAGGCGGAGCGCGAGCAGCAGACCGCACACCATCTGGGTCATGAACGTCTTGGTGCCGGCGACGGAGATCTCCGGGCCGGCCTGCATGTACAGCGCTCCGTCCGCCTCGAGTGGGAGCGCGCTGCCGACCACGTTGGTGATCGCGATCACCTGCGCGCCCGCCCGGTGCGCCTGGCGAACCGCGGCGAGGGTGTCCGCGGTCTCGCCCGATTGCGAGACGGCGATGACCAGGGAGTGCTCGTCGACGAGGGCTTCTCCGTACCGGAACTCACTCGCGGCCTCGACCTTGCAGCGAACCTTGGCGAGGTGCTCGATCGCATACCCGGCGACCATCGCCGCGTACCACGCCGACCCGCAGGCAACCAGCACGACCTCGTGGACCTCGGCGAGCCGTTCCGAGCTCACCCCGAGCTCGGGGAGTACCACCATCCCGAGGTCGTCAATGCGCCCGCGCAGCGCGTTGCGCACCGCGTCGGGCTGCTCGTGGATCTCCTTGAGCAGGAAGTGCGGATAGCCGTTCTTCTGCGCCTGCTCCGCCTCCCAGTCGACCATGACCACGCGGGCTTCGACGGCGCTGCCGTCGAGCTGTTGCACGGTGATCCCGTCCGGTGTCGCGGTGACGATCTCGCCTTCGCCCAGCAGCGCGATCCGCTTGGTGTACGGGATCAATGCGGTGATGTCGCTGCTCACGAACACCTCGCCCCGCCCGAGCCCGACCACGAGTGGGGCGTTCATCCGCGCGCCGACGACGCGGTCGGGTTGATCGGCGGAGATGACCACGAGCGCGCAGGCTCCCTGCATGCGATTGAGCGCACTCCGAACCGCAGCGGCGAGGTCGCCGCGATAGGCGTCTTCAATCAGATGTGGGACGACCTCGGTGTCGGTTTCACTCAGGAATTCGTGCCCCCGCGAGATCAGCTCCGCGCGCAACTCGCGGTAGTTCTCGACGATGCCGTTGTGAATGACGTGAATGCGCCCGGTGCAGTCCTGGTGCGGATGCGCGTTCTCGAGCGAGGGCCGTCCATGGGTCGCCCAGCGCGTATGGCCGATGCCGACGGTGCCGGAGGGTGTGCCCTCGGCCTCGACCTGACGCGCGAGGTCGACGACCTTGTTGGTGTTCTTCACCGTCGCGACATCGCCGTCCGCGTCGATGATCGCGATCCCCGCCGAGTCGTAGCCCCGATACTCGAGACGGCGAAGGCTGTCGAGCAGGATCGGTGCCGCGGGACGGGGGCCGGTGTAGCCGATGATGCCGCACATATGACCTCTCTGGAACGGATGCCGGCGAAACGGGTTACGTGGGAACGGGAGTTGGC